>Ga0351930_1001_pt1 | contig 73979 bp, 84 predicted proteins | sample BONcelT113001E10_FD_205823 | JGI IMG/M metagenome (GOLD analysis project Ga0351930, IMG submission 205823) | Enriched cells from coal bed in the Powder River Basin, Montana, United States - BONCAT cells T11 rep2 HSBNCT.T11.300.1.E10 ...
ACCTGAAAATCAATGGATACGTGCGAAATCTGGGTAATGTGGTGGAAATCGTAGTTGAAGGTGAAGAAAACAATATTAAAACCTTAAGCAACGATTTAAAGATTAAAAAGCCACCAATATCTAAAATTGACAGCCTGGAATTGGAGTGGTTGGACAATGATCAAAAAGATTTTACTGGTTTCCAGAGGCTATTTTTGCAGAAGGTAAGGCTGATCCCGAACTTCTTAAAATAATCAATAACTGTGCAAAACGGGGGAGGGTGATGGTAACCCGTTTGGAAGAGGATCGATACCTAAAAATTAAAGAAAAACTAGCATCTCTCAATGATGAATTCGTAAAGGTAGAATACAATCCTAAAGCCCGGATTTTGCTCATCAAAGATGGGGAAATAGAAAAAAAGGGTAGGATGGGAATCATTACTGCAGGCACATCCGATGTTCCAGTGGCTGAAGAGGCCCGTATAGTTGCTGAGGAAGCCGGCTGTGAAGTTCTAACTTCCTATGATGTGGGAGTTGCTGGAATTCACCGATTGTTCTCACAGATACGGCGAATGTTAGAAGCTGATGTAAAGGCTATCCTCGTAGTGGCCGGTATGGAAGGAGCACTACCTTCAGTGGTGGCCGGATTGGTGGATGTTCCGGTAATTGGAGTGCCCACCTCTATAGGTTATGGGGTGGGAGAGGGGGGTTTTGCAGCACTCAACTCCATGTTACAATCATGTGCTCCGGGAATAGCGGTGGTGAACATTGATAATGGATTTGGAGCCGCAGTATTTGCAGCTACGGTGGTGAAACAAACCTTGAATGATTGAAACATCTTTTTTTTATAATGATCTGTTTTTATAAATTGATCCATTCTTTGTATGTAAGTGAAAATAGTTTTGGTATATAGTTGAAAATGATTACCGAATAAAAATGTAATTGATTACAGTTAGGGTTAAAAATATCAGAGCATACCATTTCTCATTTTGAATGTTTAGATAGTTTTTAGTCAGTAACCATTGCAGTATGCTGGCTAAAATCACCATTAAAATTATTGCAAATCCAATTCCAAATAATATGTCCGAAAAATAATGCACTCCAGCGAGAACCCTGCTGAAAGCCAGTGTCAGAGCGTAAATCAGTAGAATGAGTGCCATAATTATTTTTTTCCAGTTTCTCTTAAATGTGGCATCATTGGTTAAGAAACATATTATAAGTGGTAATGTCATTGCAAATGACTGGAAAGCGTGTCCGGAAGGAAAAGAATACCCGCTTACATAGTATAAACTGTTAAGATCCAGATGGGCCACTTGGGGTCTGGGAAGAGCAATTAAATCCTTTAAGATGGGGTCCACAATAGGATTTCCAATTGCGGCGGTCATAATAGCCAATAAAAACACCAAACGGTATGGTTTTAATCTTTGGATTTTAAATGATGTTATGTACAGGATAATAAGTGGAAATCCAACTATATATAGCATATATTTAGTGTAATAATACCAAAAATCCGCGTAAATGTAATTAGCACGGAGGGAATTGAAACTGGCCACCACCCAGTAGTCAAAACCAGGAGTAAAATGGGCAATCAGTGCACCAGCCCATAAAATAGTGGCACAAAAAATCAAGATCAACTTTTTGCTGGTTTTAAAGTCAAACAATTTAAGTTCTAACTTTTTAGGGCTGTTTATAGCCATTTGATATTCACTCTCACTTAAAAACAGGTTAAATTAGTTATGAATTATTAAGTCCTTTATGGAATTGCTGCGATTTGGAACCAGTTGGGGGATGCGGGTTAAAGGTTAGTGGAATTTTCTTCCCAGTTTTCCTCATTTTCACCATATTTTTTACCCCATTCACACAGGGAATCTAGGATGGGGAGAACGGACTCTCCTTTAGGGGTTAGTGAGTATTCAACCTTGGGGGGTACTTCTGGATAGACCTTTCTACTGATTATCCTGTCTTTTTCCAACTCTCGCAGGGTTTTTGTCAACATTCGCTGGCTTATATCGGGTAATTTATTGTTGATTTCACTAAATCTCAGTGTCCCGTCTTTTAAGGAGCATAATACTAATGATTTCCATTTACCGCCTATTTCATTAATGGCGGCTTCTACTGAACATATGTATTCATGAGTTTCTCCGTGGGGGGACATGGGATCACCAAAACTATAATATTTTTTGATATTTGGATGTATCTATTTATATGGGTAATTAACTAATTAATGGATATAATAATGTTACTAGGTATACTTTGTGTAAGTATGTATGGTATGTGTCAGTACCAGCTTTAAATACTATTAGTTACTTTTATATATTGTCGAACATATTATATTCGAGGTGAAAAAATGATGGTAAAATTCGATTTACAACATTTCTGTTGCGGTCCTAAAGGCTGTGAAATAGAAATCACTTACGGCGAAATGATGGACGCAGAAGAATAATCAGAAGTTATAAAATACTTCTGAAAATTTTTTTTATTTTTTTAATAAATTCTTTTTTTTGATCAGGTTTTGAAACAAATCCGAAAAAATATCTCAAATTATACTAGATTCATTATTTCCCTGTTAAACTACTTATTATTTTCAATAAACAATTCTCACTTAGCTATTATTCTTTACTTATTATTTTTCTCTATTTCTTCCATGAGGGCATATGTAAACGCACAATCCACAGACTGCCCATTCTTCACCTTCGCCCAAGTATTTTTCACACTTCTCAGCATGGTAACGAACCTCTCGGGGGTCCTCTGGATGGAATGGAGTTCCGGTGAATGCAGAAACCGGGCAAATATCCACACATTCTGTGCAATCCCCGCAATGCTCATCCATCATTTTCCCGGTTATGGTCAGTGGGGCATCAGTGAGTATGGTAGTCCACCGTACACGTGGCCCTACTTTAGGAGTGATCAAGAGGCAACTTTTACCAATCCACCCGTGTCCAGCCAGGTGGGCTGCTAATTTATGGGACAGGACCGCACAGATATGCTGGTCATCGTATCGTTCCGATGCGGGTATGGGCAAAGCACGGTACCCCTCATTCTGGATTAGGCTGCCCAAACGTGATGCTAAAAGATCCAGACGTCGGTTGATAATATCATAGCCATGATGCCGATAATTAACCGCCACTGCCCGTTCCTGGCGATTAGGGAGCTGATCCACAATACTGTCCATGATCCTTATCCCCAGTGAAATGGCCAGGGGATAGGAGGCAACTTCATCCCCTCCCTGATCTTGGATGAAATCCCTTGCCGGCGCAAGATCCGCCACACCATAAAAATCAGCCCCTTCATCAAGAGCTAATTCCCTGATTATTCCATTTATATTTTGTTTTGAATTTTGTTCCATCAAAACATCTCCTACCACTAATCTTTAGCCCACAGGATCTTAGACATTATTTCTTACCATACAACACTACAAAGTTATAATACTTGTAATAAACATCTACATCCTTAAAACCCGCTTCTTCAAGCCATTTCAGATTAGCTTGTAGACTAGCTGGGTTATCCAGTTTCATCCGGTCCGATATTATACCTTTTTCAGATTCAGAAAGTGAACCAACATCTATCTTTTCCATCCAATTCCGTTGATATTCCGCTTCATTGGCGGGATACGGTCCCAGAACCTGATCCGCATTTAGAAAAACACCCCCTGGATTGAGGTGCTGGTAAATCTTCCGGTACAGGAATTCCTTATCAGAATGTTCAAGGTGATGAATGGAAAGAGAAGAAACTATAATATCAAATAATCCTCCAAAATCATATTTCAAGTAATCTCCCACCATATACTGGAAGCTGGATTCGTCCTTCAAACGGGATCTGGCCACTTCTAGCATAGCCTCCGACAAATCCAGGAGGTGGAAATCACCTGCAGGATATCGTTGGTAAAGGTAACTGGTAAGAAGGCCGGTTCCGGCACCTAAATCCAGTATTTTCGGCTTTGAATGGTTAACTATGGACAGATCAGAGGTTATTCTGTAAAGATCTTCCAGGCAGGGAATCACATGCTTGCGCTGGCGATCGTAAGAAGAGGCCCCCTTACTGAATTTTTCCCGGAGCACCTGATCACGATTTTTTTCTTCCAAGAAACTTCCCCCATATAGAATTTTTTAAGCAATGAAGTTATTATATTAAGCCGTGTTTTTAGTTTAGTTATTCTATTAAGTATGTATGTTTCAGTAAGTTATTCAAATTGGCTTAATCTATTTTAGTTTATTCAATAGGAATATTTAAAAATTAATGGTAATATCCCTCGAAGTATATTTCAGATAAACTACTCTGGGCTGGGAACATGTTCGAGGGTTATAGATCGGGGACGGAATCCGTAGCGCTCATAAAAAGATACTGCTTTTTGATTTCCAACTGACACCCGGACTGTTTTCTTCTTCACACCATTTTCATCCAGCCATCTCAGCGCACAGTTCATTAATTCATCACCTAAATTCTGGCCCCTGAATTCTTTTTCAACGTAGATTGAATCAATTTCCCCTTCCCCCTCCCCCGAGATGGTGGTTATACAGTAAGCCACCAGATTTCTCGAATATTTGTTTTTTATTAGACCAATATGCATATCACTGGCACTAGACTTTTTCAAAAGCACTTCGGCACGTTCAGAGAAGGTGAAATTTTCATAATGCTCCCTGAAATCTGATTTTTGGTCAAGATGATGCTGATTTAACTTCTCCCACAATGGTTGTATTAACTTGAAATCACGGCTATTGGTTTCAATAAGAATCATATCTTCCATTTTTAATCCTCTAAACAATCCGATTGATTGGAACTAAAATTTAATTCAAAGCGTTATTTAGGTTATAGCATAAATCCTAAAGCATTAGGACAAATAATTCTACATAAATGACATTTCTTCAGAACATACCCTCTCTCGGTTATGAAGTTGGAAAGTTTGCGGCAAAGTTTTTGATTTACGGTTACCCCATCCAATGCTTCCTGAGGGCAAGAATCAATGCACAAGTTGCACCTTTCGGCACAAATACTATAGTTTGCTATTGGATCGCCTTCAAGCTGGATGTCTACTAAAACCGCACCGATTTGAATCATATTACCGTATTCTTCGTTCATGAGGTGAGTGTTTTTCCCCAGAACACCCAAACCTGCCAAATATCCTGCATGTCGCAATGATAAAATCCCTCGGGCGCACTGATTTTCTTCTTCCCAATATTCTGAAGGGTCATCTGAGGGTATAGGAATGGCTTCTATCCCAGAATCTTGTAAAATTTGACAAAGATCCAGCCCTATCCTATCAACTTCCTGCGTAGCTATGTTGTTCGCGTGGGTGTAGGGCACACAACTATTTGCAGATAAAGATCCGGCAGGGACTCTTTTGGCAAAAACTATCACGGATTTACATTTAGAATATATATCTATGGGATTAAATCCCTTTGGAGCGTCTTGAAATCGCTTCACATCGCTAATTCCACAAAGATCTGCACCAAGATCCTGGTTAAAGCTTTAATTTTTAATTCGTCCATGATCCCAACTAACCTTTTTAAAGTATTTCACATTTTTTAAGTATTTTTTAGGATGCTAATGTTTCAAATGAATTAGAGTAGTTTCACTCCGAATTCGTTCTTCATAAGTCTAAAAGCAAACTTTTCATCATTTTCATCCAGTCCCGCAACGCAACTAGATGGTACTTCCACATCATAGCCCCTTATGCCCCCCTCCGCAGCTGTGAAAAGTATACAGATATGGGTGACTGTACCGGTGATCCTTAATGTGTTTATTTCCAGCTCTTTTAGGATTTCGTCCAGATTTGTATTGTAAAATGCAGAGTAAGTGGTTTTTTCAATAAAAATATCCTCTTCTTTTGGCCCCAAATCTCCAATCACTTCGGATCCAGCAGTACCTTTGATGGCGTGAACTGGCCAGTTCATCTTCTCAAATTCCCTATCCTGCTCGTGGTGAGTATCACAGATATAGATAATGGGAAATCCTTCTGTTCTGGCTTCTTTAATTTCTTTTTTGATACTGGGGATAATGTTTCTGGTTGATGGAACTTCGAGGGGTGCACCTTCTCGTACAAAGTCGTTTAACATGTCTATTATTAAAAGGGCCTTTTTATGTTTCATTTTCATCTCCTGGCTAATTCTAAACAAGGGTCATTAATTATAAGTAAATCCCATTATTTATTTTTCGAGTTTAGCCATATCTTTTTAAACAGTCGACAGATGGCAAGACAAATCCAGTATTTAAGGTCCTTATCACTTCCCCTTACAATCCTTAAATCAAAAAGCCCTTCATCATTTTGTTTATGGATTAAAAAGTCTAATCCTTCTTTTATATATGTGTTATCTCTTGTTATTCCAATAATTGATAAGGAATCAATGGCACTGATAATATCGGTGAACCAGAAGGGATATGAAACTCTTTCCCAGTATTTCTTGTCCTTTCGGTCAGGATATTTATCTGCCCGGAAAAACCTGCTGGCCAATAGGTTTGCTGCTCTTTGGGCTTGGATGGATTCACGACATTCCGGATGGGCTGCCAAAGCTCGAAGAACCATGCCAGTTACTAAGTGAGAAAATGGGCGGGATAGGTCTGGTAATTCTGGTTCATTGGCCTGTAGTGCTTCTTTTATATTCATACCCGAAGTTCGGAAGGGAATAACCCAACCTCCATCTTCCTGTCCTATGGAAAATAACCACCGGAAACCCTTTTGGATGCGATCATCATCCTCATAGCCTGCTTTTATCAGTAGTTCCATAATGGCTGGTGAGTAGGTAGTAGCATATTGGCTGCCGTAAATACCCCTAAAATCTCCCTCAGGGGTTTGACATTTAAAAAAATATTCTGCAGATTTTTGGATTTGGGGGTGACTTTTGTTTAAACCATATTTACATATTAGTTCTCCTAAAACCCGGTAGGTTTCCACCTGGTTATAATCCTCCTGGGAACGCAGATCTTCACGGATCTTACCCGGATATTCCCATGAACCACCCACTCCCTGGTTTCGGAGAATTTTTAAAACCCGTGGAAGCTGCCATAATTCCTCTACCGGCCCTACTTTTTCATTTAAAAGGTCTTGCCTGGTGTAATATTCAATTGCCGGATTACCAGATGACAATAAAACTGGAATGGGGTTCACTTTCAATTCACTTAATCCAGAGATCACAATATTCACCTATTTTTCGCCCTCAAAAAGTTCTGCAGCGGAACAACCCAGTTCCCTCTGCTGGCAGTTTCTACAGGTTAAAGATCGGATCATGGCATTACCAGCTAAAGAAAGAATCAGGATGACAATGATGAGTAATAGAGTTATCCAGTTGAATTCAATGAAAAGTAGAATAATTCCACCGACCATGGGGAATAAAAAAACCAGAAAGTCTGGTAGAACTGCATACCATGAAACATCCTCCTGATAAAAAAGGTCTGGATCACCCTTCTCAAAGATATGGGGTGATAAACGGCCCTTACCAAAAGCGCAACTTTTACCATAATAATAACAGTTAGAACAATTTTTTAACAGTCTAATTTCCATAAACAGACAAAATACTAAGTATAAAGCTGAGAAGATAATTCCCAATCCGTAAAGTATGAAAGCACCAATAATGTATATGGAAATGGATAAAGTGTTTGCCAGAATGACCATCCACAGGGGATAGTTTTCATAACATTGAGTCTTCATTTTCAACCCCCCTCCTCGTCATTTATCAGTTAGTTATCTTTTTATTTATCAGTAATTCCTCTTTTTACTAATCCCGTTATTTTTATACCAGTTTTTTTATTTATTGGGGGGATATGATTAAAAAAGTGATTATTTTTAAAAATTAAATCATTCTAATCCTTCAATCCAATCAGCAGTGTTTAACACCCTGCTGAAACGCATTGCCTGGGTAACCAGAATAGCCCGATGTAATTCCTCACCACTGATATTTCCCGCATAATTGGACACCGTCAAGGTTCCAGTGGCATCGGAAAGGAATTCCACCCTAAAACCCCGGTGGAATGCTTGCCGGGCAGTGGTGTCACAGCACATCTGGGTCATGTAACCAGCAATGGTAACTGTATCAATCTTATTTTCCCGGAGCCAGTTCTCCAGGCCAGTGCCAGTGAAACTTCCTGGAAGCTTCTTCTCTACCAGATAATCGTATGGCCGTCTGGAAACCTCATGGAGGAGTTCCCAGCCAGAAGTTCCCTTAATGAATGTTTCACCACCATCTTGGCCAGTGTGCTGCACCAAGATAACGGGTATCTTTTTATCATTAGCCGCATCCATAACCTTCACTATATTGTCCAAACTCTCTGGAGGATAGGTTACCGGAAGTTTCCCGGTAAAATATTCTTCCTGGGCATCAATCACCATCAAAGCTCTATTCATTAACGATTCTCCGAAAGATAGGTTTATACTTACTTTAAACTTTCTTTTTAAAATGTTCAGGGAAATTTATTACAGATCAAGAGGATTATTCATTCTGTTGGAAGATGTTTCAACTGTTCCAACACATATTTCCTGATTTTCCCTGGCTCTGGAAGCTCATAAACAATATCACCCTTTTCTATCAGGGGGATCAATAGTCTTTCGTATTTTCCACCGCACAAACAGTTTTCAAATTCATTATTAAAGGGTAAAATGAGATCTTCATGGCATTCCTGACATCTTAAAACATTTTTTGCCCCGGAACACTTACCTCTTTTAGCCAGGGGCTCTCCATCCATTTCCACAATGTCCATGGAAAAATCCACCACCGGGGCATTACTGATGGAAGTTCCAATACCATAGGCATCCACTAATGGGTTCAAATGGGGTATTTCCTCTTCCTTGATCCCTCCACTTACAAAGAATTTAACCCCTTCAAATCCTCTCAGGTCCAGTTCCCACCGTGTTTCATGGAGTATGTGGTGGAAATCTCCCCGCCGGGAGGAAGGGGTGTCGAAACGCACTGCGTAAAGTTTCTCACCTAGGGCTTCTGCCACATTCAGGCATTCGAACTTTTCATCGTTGAAGGTGTCAATAAGTGCGACACGATTAACATCCGGATCGATCACTTCATCAAAGGCCTTCACTGAGTCCACAGTGGAGCCTATGCACAGTATCAGGGCGTGGGGAATGGTTCCAAGGGGGTCTTCCCCAATAATCTCCCCACCTTTAATGACTGAAACACCATCACATCCCCCAATAAAGGCACTTCTTTCAATCATGGGGGCAATGGCCGGATGCATTCTCCGGGCACCGAAACTCATAACCAGACGATCACCGGCCAGTTTCTTGTAGCGGGCAGCTTTGGTGGCTATCCCTGTAGCCTGGCACATCAAACCCAGAATAGCAGTCTCATAAATACAAAAATCTTGATAATAACCCTCTATCTCCAGAACTGGCTGATGGGGATAGAAAACCGTACCCTCCTTCATGGCCCTCACTTCAACGGGTAAATCCTTTAAAAGATGGACAATCTCTTCTAAACCAGCCAGCACAGCCCATGACCATTCTTCAGGTAGGGATTTGGCCACGAACTCTGCTTTAACCCAAGGGTTAATACCTTTCTCTTTCAGTATTTGAAGGGTTCTATTGAAGTACACATCAGTGATCTTACCCTCCAGAATTTCCTTTTCTCCAGCCATATGGAACATGCGTCCACCAACTTCCTATATTTTCAGTAAATAAACATTCAATTTAAATTTATAACGGTGTGATGTCATGATTTGACTTCACAATGATTTTCTAAGTAGATTGCATTGATTGGGTTTTATAATGATTTTCTAAGTAGATTGATTGGGGTTTAAATAATTTTAAGTAGTTTCATGTGTTTGGCTTATGATGATTCTGGGCATGTCCATGGTTTTTGTATGTTTTTAAGTAGTTTCACCCTCATAAACTGCATAAAAACCATCGGTATCAGCATAAACCGGCTTGAAACCAAATTTCTCGGCTTTAGTCATGGTTTTTTTGATATAGTCCCTACCCCAGGCAGTGATGGCATCTGCACATTCTAAACGGTACCACCTGAAACGGGAGTAACCGTAAACCCCGTACATGGAGTTAGCCAGTCTTTTTAATGCCTCTTGCTGGACATTTAAGATTTTTTTCTCCTCATCATCCTCTGATTCCTTCATCATGGTCTTAAGACGTACCCTTTCACTGAGGATGTTACCGATTATGGAGGGAACGAATCCCGCAGGTTCCTTTAAAAACATGTATCCTCTTTCGGGGGAGATGTGGCAATCTTGGGGGTTGCATTCATCCACCAGTGTGTCGGGGGAGACGTTTTTGGAAATGATGATACTGGGGTACAAGCTCCGGAAATCAAAGTAAACTATGTTCTCATGCAAACCCTTAACCGGGTCCTTCACATAACCTCCTGCAGCTCGTTTACCCCTCCGGGTGGAGTACTGTGTGGAGGAAGGTTTGTTGGGAACCACTTCACCCTGTTCATTTGCTTTACGTATGAGATACCACTCCACCTGCTGACCAGTGGCCATACGGGCCACATCAAAAAATGGTTGCCCCACTATACGGGTAAGTTCCAAGGTCAGGGGTATCATCTTTTCACCAATCTTGGTGACGGCTACAGCATCATCCAACGAATAATGGCATAGTTTCTCTAGTTTGGGACCACAATCGTCCCAGTACTGATGGATCTCATCCCCGGGGATGTCATATTTTTCCTCACCGAAAAGCTCCAGATAAACTCTTTCCAGGGTGTAACGATCAAGTTGAAGGTAACGGCGCATTATAAGATAAAGATCTACATGAACTCTTCCCTTCACCAGGGCGGCATTGGCAAAACCCCTTTTCATAAATTTAAGACTGGAACCATCGGTACCCAGACTCAGGGGAACATCCAAAAGTGCGGCCCGGTCACGGATATAGGGGAAATCGAAGTTATCTGAGTTATAGCCAATAAGGATATCTGGATTCTCCTCTTCCACAATGGACACAAATCTCTGTAGCATCTTCCGCTCATCTTCCACTTGTTCCACAAAATCAAGGGGAGACTCTGCAGTGGAAATTACCCTCCTCAGTCCCTGGTTACTGGAGAGGCTAATCATAATAATAGGGTCATCTTCAGCATTAGGCATACCCTTAGGATTGTAAACCTCAATATCCAAACTTAAGATCTTGAGGTCAGGGAAATCAGAATTAACCGGTTGTATTTTCCCACTTAATGCCATGACTGACGTTTTGATATCTTCAGGGATGGAACATATCTCTGGAGAGGCTTTTTCCACTTCTACTTCCACCTCTGCCATGGGGAATAATCCTTTATCTATTAAGTATCTGCGATAAAATGGAATATCATGTTCTCTAATTTCTTTAACCTGGCTTAAATCCCTTATTTTATCTCTCAGTTTAGGAACATCCTGGGGATGATTAAAGGTGACTTTTAAAAATTCTTTAGCCTGCCCCAAGTCTTTCATTTTTACTTTTTCAATCTGCACAAGATCCAAGTCATTTAACTGTTCATGGCATTGTTCCAAATTGTGGGGGTCCACGTAAATATAGGGCTTGAATCCATCATCAAGCACGATGATGGAATTCCCTTCTCCATCAGTTTTTTCCCTTCCAAATAGTCTTACCACTGCTTTATCGCCCCTGGTGATGTAATCAATGTCCAGGAGTACCATTTTTTTGGTTTCCATACACCTTCTAATTTATATGTATCATGCTATATAATTTGTTAAATCTAATACTCATGAATTCATCCCCTATAGGTCATTAAACCCTCAGAAAGGGGGAAAGATGATAATTTTTCATCCGGGGGGAGGGGTGGGTTTTCATATGATCATACTCATACCTTAACTTAGCCATACATTGCAAGTGAAAAAATGTTAATGATTTGGCGATGGTGATGATTCACTGTTCATACTATCTTCATGATTTAGCCGTATATTTCAAGTGTAAATATTGATAATTATGAGCAACAAATTTTGATAACTGGCAATCAATATCGTATTTGTTGTAAAAAATTTTAAAAAGTTTATTCTAGGCTAAAAAATAGATTTAAGGGGTTAAATGATAAATGCACCTTCAAAAAATGGATAAAAACAAACATGACTCCTTCAAGGTATCCGAACTAATTTACGAAGCCGATGCTGAAACGTTTGATTTTTTCTTTGGTAACCAGAGGAATGCTTCCGAGAAATTGGGAAAGCTGGTGGGGGTAGGTGATAACAACCTGGGATACCAGCAGATCTACGTGGTAACCAACGATGATCATGAAATTGTGGGGGTTATGGTTTACTGTGCTGGGGATAAAATGGGAAATATCCATGAATTAAAGGTGCTCTTTGCTAACTTTAACTTAATGGACTCCTTAAGGTTCATTATGGTTGAGATATTAGACAGCCTATTTTTATCTAGTCTGGAGGAGGATGACTTCTATTACGCTATAATAGCTGTGGATGAAAATGCACGGGGTCAGGGAATAGGTTCATTCATCCTGGAAGAGGGAATAAAACTGGCCAGGAAAAAGGGGTGCAGGAGAGCAGTACTGGATGTTGACATTAAAAATGAGGGTGCTTTGAGATTGTACGAGCGTTTTGGTTTTAGGAAATTCAAGGAGAAAAGTTTATCCTTTTTTGGATGGGAAAAGGGAGCTTTTAATATGGAGTACATCCTTTAAACACCACAAGAGTACATATTTTTAAAACACTTTTGGGAGTGATCTTCCTTGAATTTATCGGTTAAAGAAACAGGCCATAAAAACCCTGAAACCATAATCTTCCTCCATGGTGGGGGCTTGGCAGGGTGGATATGGGATGAACAGGTAAAATCATTCCGGGATTACCATTGTTTGGTTATTGATCTTCCAGAACACGGGCAAAGTGCACACATAAAGCCATTCACCATTGAAGGTGCTGCAAGGATGGTGGTTGAACTCATCCTAACCAGGGCACATAATGGAAAAGCCCATCTGGTGGGGTTGTCTCTGGGTGCGCAGATCATAGTCCAAGTACTGGCCACCCATCCGGAGGTGGTTGATCATGCTCTAATCACCGGAACTCTCCTCCGCACCATCCCTCACCCTGAAACCTTGCTAAAACTGTTGAAATACACCTTTAAAGCATATGAACCAGTAAAAAACACTAAATTCTTCATAAAAGCCAATATGAGAACTTACAATATTTCTAAGGGTTATTTTGATAAGTTCAAAGAATCCACCCAACGGATCAATGGGGATTCCCTCCACAGAATTCTTCATGAGAATCTCTTCTTCCGATTACCCACTGGTCTGGAGCGGGTAACTGTTCCAGTGATGGTTATGATGGGTGAAAAGGATTATAAGGTTATCAAGGAATCAGCCCGGGATCTGGTCAACACCCTTCCTAATTCAAAAGCATATGTAGTTCCAAAGAGGGGTCATGTTTGGAATATGGAATCACCTGAACTTTTTAACAAAGTTTTAAGGAATTTTATAACTGAAAAACCTCTTGGATATGAGGTTGAACCGTTAAGTTCCTATCAGGCTTTATAAAATCAAATCCCCCTCTTAGTTTTATCTCCCTCTTAGTTTTAATTCCCTCTTAGTTTAATTCCCTCTTAGTTTTTATATAGCAGATTAGTTTTAGGCAAGTTCAATTCTTTTTAGCCACAAACTATTTATATAATGATCCTCTTAATATCGATTAGTCGATATCGGTAACTTGATATTAGTTGGATATAAAAGTAATTAAATCCAGTTAAATCACATATGGATAATTTTATGATATCAATTTAACGATATTATATCTATTGCACGTTATGATAAATCAAGATAAGAAATTAGATCTCTGGAGGACTTGATTCAATATGTGGGATGCCTTTAAAAATCTGCACAAAGAGTTTCATGAAAAAATGGAGCAAATGCAACAATTTGGTGGATTGAGAATATTAATACTCCATGTCCTGGATGAAAATGGTCCGGGAAATGGGGTAGAGATCATGGATGCCATACAAGCACACCATGAATCCTGTAAGTTACACCGTGGACACAAGCCCCCCAGGCCTTCACCAGGTTCAGTATACCCCATGCTGAAGAAAATGGTTAACGAAGGTCTACTCACCAAACGTGAAGATGGAAAATATGAGCTCACTGAAAAGGGAAATAAAGTCATTAACAAACTCTACGGACGTTTTAAACCACATGAAAAAATGGATCGTGGAGAATATTCCATTACCAAAGCATTAACTGAAATTGAAGGCTATGTTTCTTATCTGGAGGATATTAAAGAAGAAAAACTGGCACCCCATGGGGAATTGATAGCGGAATTGGGCCAGAGACTAAAAACAATTAGTGAGCTGCTCCGGGAGAATAATTAGACTTCAGTGATGTTTGGAGTGAATAAACAAAATAATTAAAGAATATTTAAAAATAAAACCCCTTATGAGGGCATTAATTTCAGCGTCCTTAAGTGTTAATATTGTAGTACTGTAGGGGGCTGCAATGAATTCTGTAGTATTAGTTTCAGCTAGCGAAGGCTATATCGGTATGGAATTGGAACAAATGAAGTTCGAAGATTAACTAAAACGAAAATAAATGCTATGATTCATAATAAAGGACGAATTGGAGGGAAAATATGACTGAACACGCCATAGAACTTAATAATCTCACTAAAAAGTTCGGTGATTTCACAGCAGTTGATAACCTGTCACTGACCGTGGAGGAAGGGGAAATATTTGGATTTTTAGGTCCCAACGGTGCAGGTAAAAGTACCACCATAAGAATGCTGTGTACCCTCGCCCAGCCCACATCAGGATCAGCCCGAGTTGCAGGATTCGATCTAATTAAAGAATCAGACCGAGTTCGCCAGAACATTGGCTTGGTGGCGGAGAAGATGATCATGTACGACCGCCTCACCGCAGCAGAGAATCTCAGATTCTTCGGAAAACTCTATGAAATGCCTAAACAGAAATTAGAAGGCAGGATAGATGAATTACTGGAACTGGTGGACATGCAGGAATGGAAAAACACCCAGATCAGCAAATTTTCAACTGGTATGAAGCAGCGGATCAATGTAATACGAGCACTTTTACCGGAACCAGAAATACTGTTCATGGATGAACCCACCCTGGGCCTCGACCCACAGACCACCTTTTCCATAAGGGACATCACCCGTGAAATCAATGAGAACGGGATGACAGTTATTCTAACCACCCATGCCATGACCGAGGCCGAAGCCCTTAGTGACCGGGTGGCCATAATTGATCATGGTAAAATAGCAGCTTTGGACGCACCACAAAAACTTAAAAACATGATATCTCACGGAGATACCACGGTATTTGGTGTTAAAATTGACAATCTGACCACCGGACTCATTGAGAAAATCAGGTCCCTGGGAATGGTCATCGCAGTATCCCAAAAGGATGATTACAATTTAAAAGTAAGTGCCCAGGGAGATAATGCCCTGAACCAGATCATTGATACCATACGTAATGAAGGGGGTAACATTGCCTCGGTAACCAACAGCAATGAATCCACCCTGGAAGACGTGTTCCTGGCGGTAACCGGCAAAGAAATGCGTGACCAGGCCACTGAAAAACCAGTGGTTACCCCTCATGGGCATGGAAGAGCACCTAAAGCGAGGGTAAGGTGAGAATCATGGATGTAGTGAAGATTTTAAAGGACAGTTACCATGTGATGGCCAAGGACATGCTGGAATTTAGAAGAAACCGTATGCAACTGGCATCACTGATTATCATGCCCCTGATATTCCTGGTGATGTTTGGTTTCATTTTTCCCAGCGGCAACACCCAGCAGCACATGCCCATGGGTGTGGTCAACCTGGACCAGGGACCGGGGAGTAATGAATTCATCGCACAACTGAATTTAATGAACCAGAACACCAGCTTCATGGATTTCAAGAATTATTCCAGTGTGGATGAGGCCAAAACCCAGATCAACCAGGGAAAAATCTACGGAGCCTTCATCATACCGCAGGGGTTCTCCGAAAACCTGAGTAGCGGGAAATCCGGGGATTTCACGGTATTCATTGATAACAGTAACCCTCAGAGTGCCACTCAGATCCAGCAGGTTTTATCCAGCACCGTAAATGGCTTGAATGACATGAAAGCCCAGGCCAATATTTTGGAACTTTCTAAAGAGACTAATCAACAGATTAACCCCCAGACAATCATATTCCCCTACGTGCCACAAGTTTCAACCACCATACCCGGGGAAACCAACTACTTCAACTTCCTGGCACCAGGCTTGATGATCATGATCGTGATGATGAGTGTAATGACTGGTATTCCAGAAGCCATCTCCAAAGAAAAGGAACTTGGAACCTTTGATGGAATGTTATCCGCACCAATAAGTCAGATATCAGTTATAATCGGTAAAACCGCAGCACTTTGCACACGAGGATTCATACAGTGTATCATAATACTGGGTCTGGCAATGCTTCTCTTTGGCGTTACAGTTCAGGGAAGCCTTTTACTGGCGTTCTTCATGCTCCTCCTGGGAATATTCAGCTTCATTGGTCTGGGAATTCTGGCAATTTCAATGTCCGGTGACCAGGCCTCGGGAACTATGATCGTGAACCTCCTGATGTTTCCCATGATCTTCCTGGGAGGTGTTTTCTATCCCATCCAGCAGATGCCCTGGTTCATGCAGACCATATCCCAGTTCATACCCCTCACCTACGCTGCCGATGCAATGCGTAAGATAATCCTCCTTAATGCCGGTATTGGGGATGTGTTATTCCAGATGATCATCTTGGTGGCTTTTGGAGTGGTTACCATGGCCATCGCTGTTCCACTCTTCCGGAAATCCATGACTCGGTAGTTGAATGAAACTTGCCAAATTCAGAAAATAAAATGAAGATAAAAAGGGGCCGATAATGGTATAATTATAGTAAAATGGACTAATTCTCCTAAAATCTATAATTTACCAATTATCGCCAATTAAAATGTATTTATTCACTAAATAATTGTTTAAAACTTGATAATTGTTTAAAAACTTTTAACGAGGTGAGTATAATGAAGTGTGAAAATGTAATCAGAAATGTTATCGAAACCGAGTGTGAAGATTACTTTTTAGGCATGGTGGATCTATCCCAGGTTGAAAATGCCATAGTTGAAAAATACGGGTCATTAATTGTAGAATATCCCAGAGCAATCTCCATAGGGGTTACTTTACCCTACTTAATCCCTGATGAATTGTCTTTGGATAAAAAACAGCCCTATGATGTTACAAATTGCCAATTAAAAGTCATAACCTCACATTTAAGTAGTCTACTGGAAGACAATGGATACCGGGCCTTGTCCATGCCCAAGGCACGGGAAACGAGTGATGAATCCCCTATTTCTTTCCATGAAGTGGTAGCCAACCTGGCCAACCTGGGAAAAATAGAAAAAAATCTACTGGTAACTCCTGAAGTAGGATCAAGGGTTAACTGGGGAACCATACTAACCAATGCACCACTTTAAATCCTTTTTTTATTGAAAAATCTTCTACTGGGCTTTCCATGATCTTAAAACAAGCCATAACTTAGCTTCAAAAGTGATTTAAATGTCTATAAAAACTTCGATTAAAGAACATTTAACCAGTAATTTCCGGGGACATAGGGAAAATATCTCTTTAAAAAATCACTGGGATTATTTTTTCCAGGATAATACTGAAAATGCTAATCTGACACAGTTCCAATTGGATAATTCTAAAAATGCTAACTCGACACAGCTCCAATTGAATAATCCCCTGGATTTCAGGAGATTCTCCGGTGAAGATCTGGATGAATGTGCAGAATTATTTAAAAACGTTTTCTCTGATGATCCATGGTACGATGAGTGGGTATCCCTGGATCAATCCCGTAATTATCTGAAGGAACTCGTTGCCAATCCTGTCTTTGAAGGATTTGTAATCCGTGATAACTCCAAAATGGTGGCCGTCTGTTTAGGACACCGGAGATCCTGGTGGGCTGGGAAAGAGTTCTTTGTGGACGAGTTCTTTGTGGAAAATGGGATGCAGGGAAATGGTATTGGTAGTAATACAATGGATTATCTGGTTAAAACATTAATTGAAGAAGGATACGTTCGAATTACTATTTTAACCAATAAAAAAATACCTGCGGAGATTTTCTATCTGAAAAATGGTTTCTACAACAATGAAAAAAGAACTGTTATGGTTAGGGAATTATAATTTTTTTCAGAAAACTTTTTTTAATTTTTATGTTTCTAAACATAATTTAGTATTAAAAATATAATTAATATTATTAACTATTTGTATACTTGCCCAGGAGAGAGGAGTGGCTTCTGGGATGCTGACTACCATAATGAACACGGCTTTCACAGCTAGTATGGCCATTTTTTTTACCATTGTTATTTTGGGAATCACCCAACGTTTCCCAGGGCACTGACATCATCTTTGGCCAGTTTAGGTGCAGTAAAACTAGCCCCTATCCTCAGCCACATACCTTCCAACCGGTGCGTTATTTTTGCATTAGGTTACAACCCGGTTGAAACTATCTTGAGTAGTGTACCACCTGCCGTGGTTAGCCAGATATGTTTCTGATTAGGATGAATTAAGGTACAATTGAACCTCCAATATTCTTTTTTGTGGATATTTTTCTTTAGTTTTTCTGGGCACACTTAATGATAAATAAACGGTTAATACATAAATTATATAATCAAAAAAAAATTCATGGGAAATATCCCATAGAAAACATATAAAGGGGGTTAAATTATTAAAATAGGAATAATAGTCTATTCTCAGACTGAACACACGTATTCTGTGGCAGAAAATCTCAAGGAAAAGCTTCTGGCAGCAGGGCATACTGTTAATGTTGAACGGGTAACCACCGCCGGTGACGTGAAGTCAAATCCAAAGAACATCACTTTCCAGAATAAACCGGACATACAGGAATACGAAGCACTAATATTTGGTTCTCCAGTACATGCCTTTAACCTGGCCCCAGCAATGAAAGCCTACTTAGAGCAGATCCCATCACTTCAGGATAAAAGGATCGCCTGTTACGTGACCAAGGGCTTACCATTCCACCGGACAGGGGGAAATCAGGCCATATCTCAGATGGAAAAACTCTGCCAGTCCAAAGGCGGAGTAGTGGTGGGAACCGGGATCGTGGTCTGGAGGGGTGACAGTGGAAAAGACGTAAATAAACTGGTTCAAAAATTCAGTGCATTATTTTAATCCATTTGAAAATACACCCACAATAAAGTGTGGATGGGGGAAATTTGCAAAAAATCACACCCTGCTTATGGTTTGAGAATCAAGCAGAAGAGGCAATGAATTTCTATATTTCTGTGTTTGAAAACTCCCAAGTGTTGAGTGTAACTCGTTATGGTGAATCCGGGCCTGGAGTGAAAGGACAAGTAATGACTGTAAAATTCCTTATTGAAGGTCAGGAATTCGTGGCTTTAAATGGGGGTCCTGAATTCACCATTTCTCCAGCAATATCCTTTGTAATTAACTGTGAAACGCAGGAAGAAGTGGATTACTATTGGGATAAGCTCTCACCTGACGGGGAAGAACAGGGTCCGGGCTGGGTGAAAGATAAATATGGAGTTTCATGGCAAGTGGTTCCTGGGGTATTGACTCAAATGATCAGTGATGAAGATACTGGGAAATCCCAGAGAGTTATGGGGGCCATGATGCAGATGACGAAACTGGACATAAAAACTTTGAAGAAAGCATATAAAGAAGAATAACTAATCAGAATAAGAGTTTCAGTAATATGCCAGTGGGATTCAGATTTGGTCAGTTTCAATACTTTTCCAGCTGTAAATAAACATTTCTCTGGAAAACAGATTACTCCCATAATTTTCCTGCCCGGAATCATTTACCCTTCTTTTCATAACCATTTTATAAGGGTTATTTGCCAATATGGTTAATTTAACTGGAAACAATATCTCCCAGTTAGAAAATGAGTTCAAATAATAATTTCAGGAGTTTTTCATGAAGAAAGTATTTTTATGGTGGTTAATTGCCGGAAGTAAAGGTGGGGAAAACCGTGGCAGAATAATACTTGAACTTAATAAGAGACCATATAATGCTAATAAACTTGCTGAAAAGCTTTCACTTGACTATAAAACTATCCGTCACCATATAGGCGTTTTGAAGGAAAATAATTTAGTTGAATCAACTGGGGAGAAGTATGGTGCATTATACTTTCTCTCTGATGAGATGGAAAAGAATTATAATGTCTTCATAGGCATTTGGGAAGAATTTAATGATTAGGTTCATCAACGGTATCAAATTGGTAAAGGTGTAAAAATGTTAATGGAAATTAATTTGTTTGGGTTGTCAGACATAATACCTACTTTGTTTACATTGGTTAAGTATTCGGCATTAATAACCAGTATTGCCAATATCTGCCTTTTGATTGGTATGCTCTATGTATACTTGGAAAGATACTTGAAGGTTAAATCTAAATTCACCACAACTTTAGTTTTATTCGCTTTGCTTTTCCTGGCTCAAAACATATTATTTTCGGTTTATTTCATATATAACCTTCCAGAAACTATTATAAGCGCTGTTTTTCCTTTAATATTTTTAGGGCTTGAGTTCACTGCTCTAGCTTTGCTTTTAATGATAACCAGGGAGTAATATTTAATCCTTTTTTCTTTATCTTTAGTTCTCTTTTATTTTCATTCTTTTTTATTTTCTTTCTTTGAATCTTTAATTGATTCATTTAACTTGAAGTTTATTGAAGGGGGTTAAATCCATTTTTACTTTTTTGGCCATGGTATGGATTTCATAATTCGGAATGAATTTGGAGGCAAATGCGAGAAAAAGCTGAGGAAATTTTGGAATAACTACTTTTAAAGGGTTAAACTAGATTTAAGTAGTCAAGAATGGATTAAAAAAAATTCAAAGGATTACTTAAATCTAAGTCAGTAAAAAACCATCCTTTGAGTTAAACATTCTAATGGAGGTTCAATGAAACGAAGTTTCCTGAACCCCAAAAATAAATTTTTGGAGGTTAAAAGATGGTAGATATAAAAGAAATTAAATCGGTTAAACTGACACCCTTTACCCGGATGTCAGCTACAATATATGGGATTTTAGGTTTTATTGCTGCTGTGGTGATGTTGATTGTACTCAGCATCGTGCAAGCTGCAGGAGTAATCCCACAATTAGGACATTTTAATCTGGTAACTGGATTTGGAGTACCTCTAATTGTTCTCCTTCCAATAGGCGCGTTTTTAAGTACGATAGTGGTAAGTTTTGTCTCTGTGATGCTTTACAATTTATTGGTACCCAGATTAGGTGGTGTAAAGTTAGAATTAGATGGTAAGGATGTATTAAAAATTCCAGTGGTTTCATTTTCCCTGATACTGTCAGCTATTGGGGCAGTATGGGCTTTTATCGCAGGATTAGTCCTGGCCGCTGTGATTTCACCTATTTTCTCATTAATAGGTGCAATTAGCAGTATTCCAGGAGCAGCCAATATAACTGCTAACATAACCAATGCTTCTGGATCCGCAATGCCCACTGGGGCAGAAGTTGGAACTGCAGGGATCTTAGTGTCTCTGGTTTTGATAATTGGATTACCTATACTGGTATTCGTATTTGGATTTATTTGGAACGCTTTATTTGCGCTATTCTACAACTACATAGTCACCAGAGTAGCTAAAATCCAGTTAGAATTTGTCCAAATTAGCGAAAAATTGCACGAACTTAAACACATACCAGTACTGCCTACAGCTCTTGCGGTAGCCCTTGTTTACGCCTTATTGGGTGTTATATCTGGAGTTATGTCTGGAAACTATGGAGAATTTATATCTAACTTTATAATGTACTTCATAGAAACCGCATTAATCGCAGTTATATACAACTACCTGGCACCTAAAATTGGCTCAATTAAATTAAATCTGGAATAAATCCAGATTAATTTATTATTTTTTTATTTAAAAGATAAAAATCATTTAAAAGGATTAAAAAGTATTTTTATAAGTATTAAAAAAAAAGTTGGGGGTTAGGGGATGAAGGCAGTATTGTATGCAGAATATGGTCCACCAGAAGTTCTTTCTGGAAGAAGTGGAAAAACCTATTCCTAAAAATAATGAAGTACTGGTAAAAGTACATGCCACCACCGTAACTGCAGGGGATGTGAGAATGCGAAGTTTCAGTCTCCCTAGTATGGAATGGCTTTTCTTACGACTTTATTTGGGTCTTAGAAAACCAAGAAGACCTTTACTGGGGATGGAGATTGCCGGTGAAATTGAAGAGATAGGAAAAGATGTGAAGTTGTTTCAGAAGGGGGACCAGTTTTATGCTTCTACTTTTACTGTGAATTTCGGGGGTTATGCCCAGTACAAATGCTTTCCAGAAGATGGGATGCTGGCACTTAAACCAGCTAACATGACGTTTGAGGAGGCGGCAACTGTCCCGGTGTTGATGCTCACAGATATGTGGAAAAAGGGCATAAAAAGGGAAATGTGGTAATAAGATTGGAATAAGATTAAATAAGCAATAAATTGGGGAGAATATTATGAAAGCAGTTGTATGCGCAAAATACGGGCCTCCGGAAGTTTTACAGATTAAAAAAGTAGAAAAACCAGCCCCCAAGGATAATGAATTACTTATAAAAGTAAAAGCAACAACAGTTACATCAGGGGATGCTAGGGTTCGAGGTTTCAGAGTTCCCCTTTCATTCTGGCTTTTTGCAAGAATAGCTCTGGGTATACGTGGTCCTAGAAAAAATATACTTGGAGCAGATTTAGCAGGTGAAATTGAATCGACAGGCAAAGAGGTAAAACGCTTTAAAAAAGGGGGACCAGGTTTTTGCATATCCTGGACATCATGGTGGTGCCTATGCTGAATACATATGCCTATCTGAAGATTCGGCATTAGTCCGCAAACCAGAAAATTTGACCTATGAAGAAGCAGCCGCCCTTCCGTTTGGGGGTAACACTGCCCTACATTTTCTAAAACAGGCCAACATACAAAAGGGGCAAAAAGTGCTTATTTACGGTGCTTCTGGAAGTGTAGGTACTTATGCAGTCCAGCTTGCCAAATACTTTGGTGCAGAAGTCACTGGAGTATGCAGCACAGTAAATATTGATTGGGTGAAGTCTCTGGGAGCAGATAAGGTAATTGATTATACTAATGAGGATTTCAGCAAAAATGGTGAGATATACGATGTAATTTTGGACGCAGTGGGTAAGGCTTCGTTTTCTGCTTGCATGAAATCCTTAAAGAATAAAGGAACTTATCTTCAAGTTGTTGCAGCACCGGCAACAAGTACTAGGATGCGATTGACTGGACTGATCAGCAACAAGATACTAATCGGCGGAACAGCAATCCCCAATACTGAAAACTTAATTTTACTCAAAGAACTCGTTGAAAAGGGTGAGATAAAACCGGTCATTGATAGAACATATACTCTGGAACAAATTGTAGAAGCCCATCGGCATGTTGATCAAGGACATAAAAAGGGGAATGTGGTAATAAAAGTTGAACATGGCGGGTTGAAAAATTAAAGGAGGAAGAAAAAAATGACTGAAGAAAGATTTAATTTCGGGGGGTCTTGTTTATTCGAGAATTTTCCCTGGATTTTAGGATTGGTATTTCTCATAGCCAGTATTGGGGTATTTTTTTATTTTAAGTCACTTTATATTCAGATAATGTCATTGCCCCTTATTTTGTTGTCTGCAAATTTCTTTATGGGAACTTATGTGACCCGGAATTTTTCGAAAACGGATAATATGACACTTCCTTTTGTTGATCTGTTTTCATCTGATGAGGACCTTATTCTTGATGCGGGGTGTGGTTCTGGCAGGGCCACAATAGGGGTGAGTAAGGTGTGGAAAAATGGACAGATTGTGGCAATGGACCTTTTTGAATCAGGAGAGGATATCGCTAGTAGAAACTTGCTTGAGGAAAACCTAAAAATTGCAGGAATAACTGAAAGAGTTCGAATAGTAAAAGGAGATGTTTTAAATCTTGAATTTGAGGATAACACCTTTGACGCTGCCATTAGTGTGCTTTTGGTGAATAATTTAGGCAAAGCAAAACTTAAAGGTTTGGAGGAGTTGTTTCGTGTGCTTAAACCCGGGGGAAAAATATTGATCATTGTTCCGACGTTCAGCCTACAAACATTCGCGGTTATGAGTGTTTTCTCTTTAATACTCACCTCCAGTAACAAATGGCAGTTTCTTTTCGAGCAAGCAGGGTTTAGTCTTCTTGATACCGGAATAATCAACTTTGGTAAATTTTTCCTGTTACAGAAATAGTTGATTTATAGATGTGAATTATAATCTGCTGAACTATTTATTCTCTTAAATGGTACACCAAAGAAATTAGTCTTATTTATAACATAAATAATAAAAAGAGGTGGAAAAATGGAAAATAAAGAGCATAAGGATCCTTTAGAAATGAAAAATCTCATAGTTTTGTTTTCATATCATCACAATAATACGGAAAAAATAGCTAAAGTCGTTGGGAAAGTTCTCGATGCAGAAATAAGAACTCCAAAGGAAATTAAACCTGAAGAACTTCCAGATTATGATCTGGTAGGTTTTGGTTCAGGAATTTATAGTGCAAAACACCATGAATCTCTACTTGAACTTGCTGATGAACTACCCGAAATCAATAATAAGATGGTATTCCTTTTTTCAACTGCGGGAATAACCGGGAAATCCAAGGCCTTCAAAGATCATGCCACTCTCAGGGAAAAACTACAATCCAAAGGCTACATAATTGTTGATGAATTTCAATGTAAGGGTTTCAACACCAACAGTTTTCTTAAGCTCTTTGGGGGGATGAATAAGGGTCGGCCTAACACCAAAGACTTTAAAAATGCTGAAGAGTTTGCTTGGAGCTTAAAGAAAACGCTGAATTAATACTACCCACCTTACTCTTCTCTTATGAATAAAATTTAATGTATAGGGTGAAAACATGCAAAAATACGTTCTTTTAGGAAATTGGACAGATCAGGCACGTGAAACTTTTTTAGAAATTCCAGAAAGAGTTGAACTCACCAAAAAGATAATTGGGGAACTCAAGGGGAGTATAGACTTTTTCTTCACCATGGGGGAATATGATTTCATTGCCATCATTGACATGCCTGATGAAGAAAGTATGGTTAAATATCTCCTTAAAGCCTACCAAGCACGATATATTACAATTAACACTCTCAGGGCCTGGACTGATACTGAGTTTGCGGAAATGGTTTCTGAACTTTAATTTCAGAAATTTATACAAAATGTCTGGTTTTCCTTTTTTATCAACTAATTAATTTTTCTTTTATTCCAATGGCAAATTTTCGAGCATTTTTAAGGTCTTCTTCATCTGGTCTTCCTTTATTTAAATTACCCCGATAAATAATCTTGGCTAATGCGTAAGTATCAAAACCTCTGCAGTAAAACTCGCCAAGGACCAGAAAACCCTTCTTGGATAACTTCTTTCCTAACCATCCCATGGGTTTACCATCACCACTTGTTGAAAATACAAATGCATTTTTGCCTTCCACTCCATCTAAATCCTCAACAAACTTTCTTAATTTTTTATGAGGTCTCATGAAATATTTACCTGAACCAAAGCCAATCAGATCATATTCACAGATAATATCTTTATTAACATCTTTTAAATCAAATAAATCTGCTTCAAGAGCTTCAGCCATTACTTCAGCAATTTTTTTGGTGTTTCCGTGGTGTATAGATTTGTAAATTATGGCGATTTTCATTATTTCTCCTCATTTTAATCATTGATAATTCACATTTTTAATTTTAAACTCTCTGCAAATTTTCTTGCAGCATTAAAGTCTTCCTCATTTGGTCTTCCTTTATTTAAACCCTTGCGGCTGATTATTCCTTTAATTGAGTATGCATAATATCCTTTACAATGGAATTCTCCCATCACATCAAAACCTTTACTTGTTAATTTTTTCTCCAACCAGTCATAGTATCTTCCATCGCCGCTGGTTGAAAAATGAAATGCATATTTATTTTCTACATTATCAAGTTCTTCAACAAACTTTCTTAGCTTTTTATGGGGTCTATAATAATATATTCCCGAACCGAATCCAATTAAATCATAATCATTAATAATATCTTTATTGACATCTTTTAAATCAAATAAATCTGCTTCAAGAGCTTCAGCCATTACTTCAGCTATTTTTTTAGTGTTACCCCGGTGTACTGATTTATAAATTATTGCAGTTTTCATTTTACTTCCTCTTTTTAGTCATATTGATAATTTATTAATTTGACAACTTTCGAATTATGTTTTTAAAAAATATTACTTTTGATGGAGCTTCAAAAGTTCATTAACTTCATTAACCATTTCTTCGTTAACTTTTGCCACTAAATATTTGCCTTTTCTTTCAGTGAAGATTAATTCCGCGTTTGATAATTCTTTAAGGTGGTGAGAAATGGTGGGAGCACCAATATTTAATGATTTCGCGATATCGCTGATTAGGCAGTCACAATTGGCCTTATAACAGTTTTCCTGTTTTTCAACAATTTGTAAGTATAATTCTAGGCGGTTAAGATTTGAAAGGGCTTTGAAAACTTTTGCCATTTTTTTTGTGTCCATTGAATTCTCCATAATAAAGTTTCATAATTCGATAAGTATCGAAGTAAATTTGATTGATTTTCTATATAAAGATTTAGGAATTAGGTCAAAAAATAAAATAAATCCTGCCCTCTTTAATCTGTAGATATTAAAATTGAATTACTTTAGGCACCATATCCGCAACTTTAATACATAATTCCACGTCACTTTCAATGAAGTTACCTTTTGTATAACTCTTTTCCAAGTTAATTTTAACTAAATTTTTGTAAAGGGGTTTGGCATCTGCTTGAGATATTTTAAGAGCAGTATCAGTTCCAGAGTCCAGGAATATTCTGGCAAAGATAGGTCCAACCCATTTGATCCTAACCAGATCAGTTAACTTGGTCAACTCAAGTATTTCTTTTGGGGGTATGTCCAGGTCAGCAGCTAATTTTTCACGATCTTCCGGAGTTTTAATTTTTTTAAATAAATGAGCAGTGTTTTTAATCCCTGCATCATTCAATTTAGTAATGGTGTCGGCATTAAGTCCTGGGAATTTATCCAGATTAACCGGGTTAGGAGTGTAACTATTAACTTCTCTTCTTAAGATTAAAACATAATCCTCAGGCAAACCTGATTTTTCAGCAAATTCTTTGGCTTTTTTAGGAGTTTTTAACACATCTACAAGATCTTGAAGATTAATAACATCATTATCCTTTAAAACTCTAAATCTGTTACTAATATCCTCTTTTAATATCTTTCTACTGGGAATCAGCTTGGATTCTCCTAGGTCTTTTTTAAATTTATCCAAAGAATATTTTTCAAGGTTGATGTGATAATCGTTCTCCATATACTTCCCCCATTTCCGCCTCAGTTTACATTTATTTCCTTCCCAATGTTTCCTCGGTTTCTTAAAGGTATTTTCTTATTTCAATGTTTTGTGTGCATTTATCCTCGCATTCCCCGCGACTGGATTTCCTCTTCTAATAAATCCCTTTTAGCAAAATAAATGATTGTGTCATTCCCTGAATCGAAAAGTGGTTTTATGGGACTATATTTAAATTGAGAGAGCCAATCAGCCATTTTCATCCCCTACTTTATTATTATCTTAAAGACAAAATAAGCTTTGTTGCGTCAATTTTAGAAACACAAAATAATTAATAATGGTTTTACAGAAAATGGAGTAATCATAATTCCATTAAGAGTAATTCCATTAAGAGTAATTATAATTCTATAAAATTTTAATCCAAAATTATTGGTGAAAACTTGATTCAATGTCCAAAATGCGGAGCAGACAATAAAGAAGATTCCATTTTCTGTGAATCGTGTGGAGAAAAGATTAAAATTATCTCTAAATTTTGTCCAGAATGCGGTTGGAAAAATGTTGGGAATGCAAACTTTTGTGAAAAATGTGGCACAAGTTTGAAAACATTAGAACAAGGAATGGGGAGTTCAAAAGTCCAACATAAAGAGAAATCCGACATTAATGAAGATGTATCTGGAAATAGTTCTGATGAAATAGTTTCATTGGAATTAACCCCTGCTGAATCGCTTATGATTATTGATCATAAATCAAATAGTAAAGGGTCCTCAACAAAAAATCTATTGAAAGTAACCTTAATTGACCTTATTTTTAAAAATGTATTTAAATTAGATGTCCAGGAAGTTGAAAAGAAAGGCATATTTGGTAAGAAAACAGTTAAAAAAATTTACCTGAAAGAGGGGAAAAATTTCAACTTACCCCTTAAACCTCATGAAGAGGTTTTTCGAAAGTACTTACCACGTAAAGCAGATAGTAAGAGACTTAGAAAACTTCAACAACGTGTTTATAGGGCACATGGGAACAAGTATGCCAAGAAAAAACTTCTGGAACCATTAGCTTCAGAGGGTTTCTTTAATGCAGAAAAAAAGTTTTTAGGAAATAAATATTCCTTAAGTGATAAAGGAATCAAAACACAACAAATGATCCTGAAATTAAAAGATGAAGGAAAAAATCTGGAAAATTGGGTAGAAACTGATCCAGAAAAAGCGAAAGCTTATCTCTTGATGGGAGGATCAAACATATTCCTAACCGACGATTATTACTTTGATTGGTTTAAGAATAACTCTAAAAAAATTGCTGCATTATTTATTGGGGTAGCAGTTGTTGGTGTAGCATACAGATTTAGTAATATTCGCTGGTACAGTGCTTTTAGTAAACATTCACATGGTATAGATTTCGATGACTTTGACGATTTCGATGATTTTGGTAGCTTTGATGATAATAGTTTTAACGATATATTCTCAGATTCTGATGTTTTCGATACATTTGATTCAATGGATTTTGATGATTTTGATTCTGGATTTGACAGCGGAGATGGTGGAGACTTTGGTGGTGGCGGGGATTTTTAATTATCTAGTCTGCAATTAGAGATGATAAAAACTGTTTAATATGTAGTATTGGGTACGTGCTTGGCGATGTTGGTGGTTTAATTGCATCATTAGCATTGTAGTATTCCTTGGGCATATGAAATACAGGAAAGGAGAAAAAATCCAGAGATAGAGATACTTAAACGTGAATTTTGCGGTAGTAATTTCAAACTCAATAATAGAATGGCGGAATACGAACACCGGACTTTAGGAAATATATGTCCTTTATGTCTAGATTCTATTTTCCAATGTTCAAAAACTGTACCTGAAAAGCCAGCAAACTAAGCTGGCATTTTTAATTTTGTAAGAGGTGATATAATGTTTCCAAGTAATTATAGAACTATTTGCTAACGCAATTGGAATATTTTTACTTGCTTGTTTCGGTTTCATAGTTCTATTTTATGGCTAGGTCTTTTAATTTCATTAGGAATGGGTTTAATAGTCATTATTGCACTTAATCCGTTGTTTTGGGGTTTTATAATAGCATTGATTGTGTGTGGGCTTCTTTTATTTACGAAATAGGAACTTTCTGCAAATAGGTGACAATACCTAATACTGAAATTATATGTCACTTAATAAACAAATATTACTACTATAGATACACTATTGTTGGTTATTCAAATGGCTGATAAAAAAATTCTCTTGGTTGAAGATGTAAGTATAGAAGCCATGGATATAAAGCGTACATTGGAATCTTTCGGTTATGAGGTTCCTTACGTCGTTTCCAGTGTCGAAAAAGCTGTAGAGAAAGCCATAGAAATACTGCCGGATCTTATTTTGATGGATATAGTTCTTAAAGGAGATAGTGGTGGTATTGACGCTGTTTCTAAGATTAAAGACTTGAATATTCCTGTTATTTATTTAACTGCTCATTCTGAAGAGCCTAATATTGAAAGGGCCAAACTCACAGAACCCTATGGGTACATAATTAAACCCTACGATCGTACTGAACTTAAATATGCTATAGATCTCGCCATTTACAAATCTGAACAAGAAAAAAAATTACTAATAAGTGAAGCGCTTCATAAAATCCAGGATAAGCTCAAGATTGCAATGGATCTGGCCAAACTCGTGAATTGGGAGTATGATGTTGATTCTGATATGTTTACTTTTGATGATAGGTTCTATGCCTTGTATGGTACCAGTGTTGATGAAGAAGGTGGTAATGAAATGTCTTCTGAGGTCTATGCCAGTAAATTTATTCCCCCAGAGGATTCTGCTATTGTAGCCAGTGAAATTGCCAAAGCCCTGGAAACAGATGACCCCAACTATTTCGGGACGATAGATCATAAAATAATTCGGGCTGATGGAGAAGAACGATACATCACAGTCCGTTTTGGAGTTATTAAGGATTCTGACGGGCGAACTATTAAAACCTACGGGGCAAATCAGGACATTACCGAACGTAAAAAAGCTGAAAAATCCCTCGTCAAAGCATACCATCGTTTAAAATTACGAACAAGTGAGCTTACTAATACTAATTTCCTACTTAAAGCAGAAATTAAACAACGAAGAATAATGGAAGAAATTATCCAGGATAATCTCAAAAGACTGAAAATTGCTTTAGAATCAGCACAAATGGGTGCCTGGGATTTAGATCTAGTGAATGATACTGCAATTCGGACACTGGAACATGACCAAATATTCGGTTACGACTCACTTTTACCAGAATGGGGTTCAAAAATCTTCTTTGAACATATTGTACCAGAGGACCGTGAATATGCCCAACAAAGATTTGACAAGGCTTATGAAACTAACAAATTATATTTCCAATGCAGAATCAACCGGGCAGATAATAAAAAAGTACGGTGGATAGAAGTATTCGGAAACGTTTATCGTGACGAGAAAGATGTTCCTATACGAATCTTAGGTGTAGTTGTTGATATTACAGAACGTAAAGAATCCGAAGACCAGCTGCTAAAAGTTATAGAAGAAAAAGAGATGCTATTAACGGAAATACATCACCGGGTGAAAAACAATATGCAGATTATCAGCAGCCTCCTGAACCTGCAGTCACAATATGTAGAGGAAGAAGAAACACTGAGTGTATTAAAGGAAAGCCAGGGACGAGTGAAGTCCATGGCATTGATCGAAGAAAAACTCTACCAATCACCAGATATGAGCCATATAAACTTCAAACAATATGTTGAAAAACTGGTTTCAGATATTTTACAATCCTACAGGGCTAATACAGGATTAATACATCCTATTATCCAGATCGATAACATAGAAATGAATATGGAAACTGCCATTCCCTGTGGACTCATCATCAACGAACTAGTAACCAATAGCATCAAATACTCTTTCCCAGGAGACAGGGAAGGAGAAGTTCGTGTATCCCTTAAAAATATGGGAGAACAATTCGTTTTAATAATTAGTGATAATGGAATAGGATTACCTGAAGATCTCGACTTCCAGAGCACTGAATCTTTAGGTTTGCAACTGGTGAATAGTCTTACGGATCAGCTTGATGGTGAAATAGAAGTGGATAAAAGCCATGGCACAGAATTTAAGATAACTTTTAAAGAATTGGAATACAGGGAGAGATTTTAGTGAGTAGTTTCTGGTAGTGGTCAGATGGAGAGAGGTTACAAAATATATGATATATATGAATTGAATCCAGGTGATCATTTATGTGTTCTTTACGAGACTGATGAAGAACATAAAGCCTTAATTACACCCTATCTACGATCTGGGCTGGAAAATAATGAAAAAGTTTTTTACATTGTGGATGCACGTACCTCAGAGGCAGTTCTAAACTATTTGCGTGATGATGGTGTTGATGTTGATCCCTACCTTGAAAGCGGGCAGCTATCAATTCTCACGGTAAGTGAGTCTTATATGAAAGGGGGTGTTTTTGATCCTGATGGAATGATCAAAATGCTCACTGAAGAGACAGAAAAGGCCCTGCAAGAGGGTTACAGTGCACTTCGTGTGACTGGGGAGATGTCCTGGGCACTGCGAGGCTTACCTGGATCCGAACGTCTCATAGAATATGAAACCAAACTAAACGAATTCTTCCCTATAGCTAAAGCTTTGGCCATCTGTCAGTATGACTGCCGAGTATTTGACCCAGAAATCCTCCTTGACATATTAACAACCCACCCCATAGCAGTTATTGGAACAGAAATCTATGAAAACTTCTATTACATTCCCACCGAAGACTTCCTGGCAGGAAAAGCCCCGGAAAAAACATTAGAACACTGGACAGAAAACCTGAAGCTGCGTAGAAAAATGGAAAACACTCTCAGGGAAAGTGAAGAACGGTATTCCATAACTCTTGACGCAGTGAATGAGGGAATCTGGGATTGGGACGTGTCATCGGGAGATGCATTTTTCAGTCCTAATTACTATAAACTGTTAGGATATAACCTTGGAGAATTCCCTGCCAACTATACTACATGGCGATTATTGGTTCACCCCGACGATAGAGATTCCGTCGAAAAAGAGTTACAAGAAAACACTGCATCCGGCAGAGGATTTGAAATAGATCTTAGGATGAAAACTAAATCAGAACAGTGGTTATGGGTATCAATACGGGGCAAAGTAGTTGAAAAAGATTCAATAGGAAAAGCCACCAGGGTGGTAGGGACACTGAGTGATATAAGCGAGCGTATTATTGCTGAGGAAAAGATTCATGAATCCCTTGAAGAAAAAGAAATGCTCCTTAAAGAGATCCATCACCGAGTGAAAAATAATTTAATGATCATATCCAGCCTTTTAAACCTTCAATCAAGGTATATTAAAGATAAAACTTCAAAAGACATTTTCAAGCAAAGCCAGAACCGTGCACGGTCCATGGCCCTCATACATGAACGATTATACCAATCCACGGATCTCAAAAGAATTGACTTCGGTGATTACATTCGAACACTCTCAAATGAACTATTTCGCACATATGCCGGTGATTTTGGCCTTATAGAACTGAAAATTAGTGTTGAAGACATTTTCTTGGATATAAACACTGCAATACCTTTAGGTTTGATTGTCAATGAACTCATTACAAACAGTTTAAAACATGCATTTCCAGAGGGTATGAATGGAGAAATCAATGTTGATTTCCATCCAAAAGATGATCACTATGAATTCACCGTGAATGATAACGGAATAGGATTCCCGAACGATTTAGACTTCCAAAAAACAGACTCATTGGGCCTACAAATAATAAACAGCTTAACAGACCAAATAGACGGTGAAATAAAACTTAACCGAAACCATGGAACTGAATTCAAGATAACTTTTAAAGAATTAGAAGTATAAAAAAATGATGAGATTATTAACTCAGGCTTTTCAGCCCCCACCAACCTTCTCTCTCATTAAATATCCCCAGCTAGGCCAAAATCCATCCATTTATTAATACATTTATAGGTTATTGTACGAGAATTATGGTATCTAAGTGGCTTTTATGCTATTAATTTCAAATGTAATACTTTTTATGAGTGATATATTATGATTTGGACTTTTGTCTTCCTTAATTTGTACTATTTCGCATATATATCTTTGAAGTCGTCCACTAATCTTGATATGTGCCTGAAATTAATATATATTAATTGTAGGTGTTAGAAATGAAACAATGGTACCAGGAATTATTCGCAAATTACGCTGATAAATATGAAGATGAGTCATTTACCCAGGGAACATTGGGGGAAGTTGATTTCATAGAAAAAGAAATTAATCACGATAAAAATTGTAAAATACTTGATGTTGGCTGTGGAACAGGCCGCCATGCAATTGAACTCACCAAACGTGGCTATTGGGTAACTGGTGTTGATCTATCAGAGGATATGCTAGAAAAAGCCCAGAAAAATGCTAGTAATGCTGGATTAGAGATAGATTTCAGACAAGCTGATGCCAGAAATCTACCATTTGAGGAAGAGTTTGACCTGGTTATCCTGCTATGTGAAGGTGGCTTCCCATTAATGGAAACTGACGAGATGAACTTCCAGATCTTAGAAAGCGCTGCCCGTTCACTGAATAAAAAGGGTAAATTAATCTTCACCACCCTCAATGGTCTGTTTCCATTATTCCATTCAGTCAAAGATTTCATAAACTCCAATTCTACATCTCAAACCAATAGAAAAAACACATTTGACCTCATGACCCTCCGGGATATATACCAGATGGAAATCGAAGGAGATGACGGCACTAAAATGAATCTTAACTGTAACGAACGGTATTATATTCCTTCAGAAATCACTTGGCTTTTAAAATCTCTTGGATTTGATGAAATAGGTATTTATGGTTGTGAAATTGGCGCATTCACCAGGGATGATCCATTAACTACTGAAAATTATGAGATGCTGGTTATAGCTGAATATTAGAAAAATGATTAAGTCTTAGAGTTTTAAAAACTGCAAAAACGAAGTTACAAAATTTTTTAAGAAATTGGCCAATTAAGAAATTACGAAAAAGGAGTTCAATGAAAATTAGAAGATATTTAATGTTCCTGGTGTTTCTATCAGTTATGATTTTAGCAGCTGGTGTATACGCTACTGATAATTGCCCCTGTTATGATTTTTTTTATCGAGGGGCGGTATTTAACGCCATGCTTCCTGATGAGGGGGATATTTATAATAATCTTACCCCTATTATTGAATCCAATAATAATCTATCATGGCAGGGTGAAGGTTCTGAGAAAAGAGTTTTGATGGTTGCATGGACTAAATATCCCTCTAGCTATCCTGTAGGGCAAAGTATTAGAACTTCCTGGGGTGACACCTGGGTGACAGCCTATCCTGAGGTTAAGAATTACTTTACCACCCACCCAACTTCTGGTGTAGATCCTAGATTAGAGGTTGCCCAGCTTTTAGGCCTACCTCCAGATACAAATAACTCCTATTTTGTGGAGTTATGGGTTAAACCCGATGATCTGTTCAGGCCTTCTGCGGATAATGAGATAAATGATACTGTGGCACAGCTATACTTCCCGGATAACACTGATCTCTCCTATAAAATATGGTTCCTAAACAATACCAGATATTCCTATTTCGCCAAAAGACTCCCCTGGACAAGATTAGGTTACACTTATCATTGGGAAAACCAGGAATCAAAGTTAGGTCTCAGTGAATTCGTTATTAAGAAAAATTCAGAAGTAACAGTTAAATCATTGTCATCCACATCAGATTATCTGAATTAGTGATATCTTTTTTCAGTGTACCTGGATATTTTGGTTGATTTAATAAAAATATCAACTAAAATCATTTTTTTTGAAGATATATAATCATATTTATTTTCTAAAACCCTTTTTTTATAATTTTTATAATCCTTTTTAATTTTGGTAAGGTCCTGTTTAGTTATTTTGACGTTCATGGTGGTTAACATGTTCAGTCTAAAACTATATATAGTACCTTGCATTATACAGTACCTTGTAAGATGCAGTGATATCATGAACACCCAATTTAAAAAGGGAGTGCTGGAACTCTGTGTTCTGGTCTTGCTTGACAGGAAAGACTGTTATGGTTATGAAATGGTAGATGAAATATCAAAAAACATCTCTATTTCAGAAGGAACCATTTACCCACTTCTTAAAAGGTTAAAAAAGGAGGGATTTCTAAATTCATACTTAAAAGAATCTCAAGATGGACCTCCCCGAAAATATTACAAATTAACCAGGTTAGGTAAACAAAAAAAGGAACAATTGGTTGAAGAATGGGGGAAATTCTCTGTGGGTGTGAATAATTTATTGTACTGTGAAATTAAGGATAATTTAGGGGATTTTAAGGATGAATAGGCAGGAATATCTTGAAAAACTCAGCAAACTCCTGAGAAAACTTCCAAAGGAGGACAGGGAAGACATAATCTCGGATTACGAGGAACACTTTGCCATTGGTCTGGGAAAGGGTAGAACTGAAGAAGAAATCTCAAAGGCACTGGGCAATCCAAAAAACGTTGCCAAGCAGATAACTGCAGATCACATGGTTAAAATAGCTGAAAACAAACCATCAGTGGGTGGTATGATTGAAGCAATACTTGCCGCAATGGGTTTGGGGCTTTTTAACCTGATATTTGTCGCGGTACCAGTCTTAATAGTTGCTGCCATTATATTAACCTTATTTGTGGCAGGGTTTGCAATGATCTTAGCAGGGATTTACTGGGTTTTATCACCTTTATTACACCTCATCATCCCCCAGCTAGCACTACCTCAATTTGTCAGTTCCCCGGAGAGTTTTTGGAATATTGTGGTGGTAATAGCAGGGGGCATCGGTTTAACTGCTGGTGGAATTATTTTAGTGGTGGCCATGGCCTACATAGCTAAATGGTTCTATGAATTAATGATCAAATACTTGAAATTGAATTTAAGAATTATTAAAGGACGGAAAAGAGATTTTTAAAATGATGGACATAAATAGGGGGTTTGTTCTATGAGAAAATTTCTCTGGAAATTACTGGCCGGTACTAAAGGTGGAATGAATCGTGCTAGAATCATAGACGAGTTAAGAAACAGGCCTTATAATGCAAATCAACTTGCTGAAAGGCTTTCTCTAAACTACAAGACAATAAAGTACCATATCGAAGTCCTGGAAAAAAACGATATAGTGATATCTACTGGAAAAAGTTACGGTGCATTGTATTTCCTCTCCGACAAAATGGAAGAAAACTTTGACATTTTCCTGACTATATGGGAAGAATTCAAGGGATCCAATTCTAACATTTACTATATGGATAATGTTCCGGCAGAGTTAGTTCATCACTGATTTAGCTCCATACTTTCTATTATCCACTTAATCCCTACTTTTAATTTTAAAACTAAGAAATTAACATTATTTTTTACTTAATAATATCATAATTACCTTTTTTTTAGAATATACTTAATTTAATCTTCTCATTCTTTAATAACTACTTTGAGTCAGTTTTAGTTCACCATTAATTATTTTTTTTGGCAACATTTTTTTTAAATTGTGGGTGAATTTTGGTGTAATTTGTGGGATATTACGGGTGAAATAGAATAAAAACCGGGGGAAATGGGACTAAATTCTGGAATAACTATTTTTAAAGGTTTAAACTATTATTAGATTAAAGATAACATGGAATTATCTTAAAGGAGGTAATCTGAAAAGTTAGGGGATAAAAACGGGATCTAATAATCACAGTGTCCTGATGATAAGTAGGGATTTAAAAAAATAAAAAAAATCATGAATTCGCTTCGCTGCCGCATCATTCAATCCCAACTGGAGGGACATCTGATTTATAATAAAATTAAGGGTAAATCCACTTTAATGATTTAAAAAAAGTCTAAATCTATGAAATTTAAATAAAAAGAATATTTTCAGGATTTATTTTACTAAAAATCAAATTGAAATGGATAAAAAATACCATAATTCTTTTAAAAATGTTAATTTAGGTGATCAACATGTCATTTATAAAGCTCATGGCAAAAAACCCCTTCAGAAACAAAGCACGTTTGACATTAGCAGTTATAGGGATTGCTATTGGAATCGCGACTATCGTGGCTTTAGGGATGGTGACTGAAGGGCTTAAGGTAAGTTTGGAAGAACAGTTGAAGGCCGGTGGTGCTGATTTTGTGGTTATGAAAAACACCAGTTCGGAATCTTCATCCTACACTATTAAGGATAATCGAGTGGATGAAATCAGTAAGATAAATGGAATCAAACAGGCCGCTGGTATTTACACCAGTAGTCGGATGGTGGACGGAAATCAGCTGGGTTTGGCAGGGATAAACAACAAAGACCTCAACATGCTGGGGGCCAAGATAACCCAGGGAAATACCTATGCTGATGATAAAAATGAGTTGATGCTGGGTAAACTGGCTGCTGAGAAGATGAAAAAGAAAGTTGGAGATACCGTAAGCCTCAGTGGCAACGAATATAAAATAACCGGTATATTTGAAACTGGAAACAAGGAACTGGATGCCATTGCAGCCCTACCCCTCAAAAAAATTCAGGTCATGGATGAAAATGAAGGTAAAGTACACTTCATCTACGTTAAGATCACTAGCGGCGCAGACCTAAACACAGTCTCCCAATCTGTACAAAACGCATATCCGGGTGAATTGACCACCATAGCTTCACTTGAAGATTACCAGAGGGCTAACGGCGGTCTGGAAATGGTTGAAACGGCATCAACTGCTATTTCATTACTGGCCATTGTAATTGGTGGAATTGGGATTATAAACACCATGATCATGTCAGTATTTGAAAGAACCCGGGAAATTGGTGTCCTCAAAGCAGTGGGATGGAAAAGCAGGAGGATACTGGGAATGATCCTGGGAGAATCCATAGTATTAACTCTACTAGCAGGGATTGTAGGAATTGTCCTTGGAATAATCGGAATAGAGGCGATTATAAGGTTATCAGATACTGCTATGGTATTAAGCTTCACCCCTTCACTAGCCTTAAAAGCCCTGGGAATAGCGGTGATTGTGGGCATAATCGGGGGAATATATCCAGCCATAAGGGCCAGTAGATTACCGCCAACGGAGGCACTGCGCTATGAATAATGGAAATGTTGTGGAAATAAAAAATCTGATAAAAAGGTACGACAACGGCAGGATAAAGGCATTAAATGGAATTGACCTGGAAATCAGGGAGGGGGAATTTGTATCCATCATCGGGCCCTCTGGTTCTGGTAAATCCACACTGCTCAACATGATCGGTGCACTGGATACAGCTGATGAAGGATCCATCCAGGTTGCGGGAAACGATCTCACCCTGAATAAGGATTTAAGTGATTTTCGCTCCCAGAAGATAGGATTTATCTTCCAGTTACATAACCTCATCCCCAATCTCAGTGTGCTGGAAAACGTCACCATCCCCATGTATGGTAATGGATATAAAAGCAAACAGATGACTGACAGGGCACTGAAGCTTTTAGAATATGTTAAATTACAGGATAAATCTGCAAGAAAACCCACAGAGTTATCGGGTGGTGAAAGGCAAAGGGTGGCCATTGCCCGAGCACTGGCAAACTCGCCCTCTATTATCTTGGCAGATGAACCAACCGGTTCTCTGGACTCTAAAAATGGGCACATGATCCTCCAACGCCTCAAAGAACTTCATGAACAGGAAAACGTCACGTTGATCATGGTAACCCATGACTTGAAGGTAGCTTCTCTGGCTGATCGTACCATAGAGGTTCTGGATGGAGAAATTCAGGCCTAGTAATGGAATTAAATCATAACACGGGTGGGGTTTAATCCTCCTCCCATGTTTTAACAATTATCAAATTACAATGGAGTGAAAAAGAATGGACCTATACAAATTAGCATTCAACAACATCAGAAGAAGAAAAATGAGAAGTGCCCTGACCATGCTGGGAATAATCATTGGTGCAGCCACTCTCATGGTGCTTCTGGGAGTAACTGCAGGTACAACCACCGCTATTAAAGATGAAACCAATTCTTATATGTATGATCTGGCTATATCTCCCGCATCTACCACTGGAACCTTATTAATGGACACTGAAACCGTATCCAAGATCAGAAACATGCCTCAGCTATATGACTTCCGGGAGGTAACACTTTTATCCGAGGAAATAAACGGTACCAGGATATTTTTCGAAGGAACCAATAACTGGAAGGATGTTAAGATTATAAACGGAACTCAAGGCGTGGTAATTAACCAGGCAGTGGCTGATAAATTCGGTTATGGTATTGGTAGTAAAATAAAGGTTAAAGATCAGGAATTAACAGTGACCGGGATATCTAAAGAAGTCACGGCTCTTTACGTTCACATAAACCAGGATCAGGCCAAACAGTTATCCGGAAACAAGGTGGGAGCCATCTACGCCCAGACTAATGGAGACCCAAAAGTCGTGGCTGATGAGGTGGAAAAACAGGTAACTGGAGTTTCCGCAGTAACCAAGTCTGATAAGGTGGAAGAAGTTCAAGAAATGACCAATCAAGCCCTGCTTTTCATGGGAATCATAGCCAGTATGGCCCTCCTGGTGGGAATCATTAGTGTGATTAACACCATGCTCATCAGTGTAATGGAAAGAACCAGAGAACTGGGCGTTTTAAAGGCCATTGGATTCACCAACTGGGAAATAAAGGGAAGCATATTATTTGAATCAGGCATTTTAGGATTTATAGGGGGAGTAATAGGAGTTACTCTAGGGGTTATAGGAATCATCGGCATTGCCAATGTCCTGAATCTGGAAGATTACATGGCGGGAATGATGCCAGTATGGCTGGTTTTAGGCATTATTGGGGGTGCTACCATTCTAAGCATACTTGCAGGCCTTTATCCGTCCATGAAGGCTTCAAAACTGGAAGTGGTGGAGGCGTTAAGAAATGACTAATCATGTACTTGAATTTAAAGATGTTTGGAAAATTTACAGTATGGGTGATGTGAAGGTGAATGCCCTGGCTGGTTTAAACCTGACCTTGGAGGAAGGTTCCTTCACAGCATTGATGGGACCCTCAGGATCTGGTAAATCAACCTTACTCCACTTAGCCGGGATACTGGACACCCCTACCCGGGGCATGTTCAGGATAAACGGCAGGCAAACCAGTGAACTAGCCCTGAAAGAACAGGCTCTACTCCGGAGGAATGAAATTGGATTTGTATTCCAGAGATTCAACCTTTTATCCCAGCTTTCTGCCCTGGAGAATGTCATGCTTCCCATGATCCACAAGGACTCGGAAAAGGCAATTGGTGTTTTGGATAAGATGGGTTTAGAGGATAAGTACCATAAACGCCCTTCACAGTTATCTGGGGGTGAACAGCAGAGGGTGGCAATATCCCGATCTTTGATCAATGACCCTTCCCTTATCCTGGCTGATGAACCAACAGGAGAGCTGGACACTGAAAATGCCCAGTCCATAATGAAGATACTCCAAGACCTGAACCGGAAGGGCAAGGTGAGCATTGTGGTGGTAACCCATAACCCTGCATCAGCCAGTTTTGCTGATAAAATTATCAAAATGAAGGATGGTGTTGTAATAAAATAAAGCAATTGGTAAGTTTATAATTGTAAATACAATTTATATAACTCTCCTTTTTTAGATAAAGTACTCCAGGACGATCAGATATCATTAAAATATTCTTTAAAGTTGGGGTTTACAACATGTATCTAGATTTAATTTCATTAGTTTACCTTTTAAACTTAGTTTCAGGTGGATTAACAAATGTATGGATAATTTTCATATCACAATCCAGTATTTCTCCGGTATTGGCCAGCACTATGAACGTGGTTCTGGCACTGGCATTATTAAATATTTATTCAAACCCAAATATGGATAAAAACCTTTTTAAAAATGTTATGAAGGGATTTTCATTACTTTTCCTAATTCAAAACACTATATTTGCCCTATATTTTTTATTTAATCCTCATAGCACTGCTAATACGTTGATAACTCCTCTGGTTTTTTTGGTCTTTGAATTTATGTTGTTAGCTTTAGTTTTGAAATCAGCACTGAAAGAATGCACATAAATAGCATAATATTTTACTATTTAACTAGAAAAAAGTTATATATTGACAAAATTGTATCCAATTATATTTTAATATTCCTTTCGGGGGATAAAGGATGATTGAACTTAGAAAAACAACAATTAAAGATAGAAAGAAAGCTTACAAGTGGTTATATTTCTCTGATTTTTCAGATTTTCTAAATCAGTTACAGGGATACAACAGTGATAACCTACCATCCTACGGGGAATTCCAATCAGATTATGATGATTACTTTTTCACTGGCTCCCAGGAAGAAAAAGGCCGTTGTTATATTATAATTTCTCGGAAAAATGGGAAAACTGAGGATGTAGGTATCATATCCTACACATCATTCCACCTTCTGGATAAAATCACTGAGTTTGACACATGGTTAAAGGGACGTAGCTACACTGGCCAGGGATATGGAACCCAGGCTATTTTACAACTTGCCAGAATAATTAGTGATATGGGATATGATAAAGTTATAATGCGCCCTTCAAAACATAATAAGATGGCCATTAAATCCTATAAAAAGGCAGGATTTGTTGAAGAAGATTTGGAACCCGCAATTTATTACCTTCCGGAGTATGTGGATGAATTCGCAGAGGGTGATTATGGTCCGGGTGGTGATGTTTTCATGGTGCTCTATCTGTAACTATCCTGTTGATTAAAGTTTTAATTCCTCCTTCAGGGGTGAATTAAACATTATGGGATGTGGTTTAAAATAGAATGGTATTTTAGTAAAATGAAATCATAGTTTTATCTGATTCTTTGTAATACAATCTGCAAGTGTGATCTCATGAGGAAGCTGCTTTGGTGGTTAATTGCAGGCTCAGCTGGAGGGCCTAACCGTGCTAAGATAATCATGGCACTACACCAAAGACCTTATAATGCTAATCAACTTTCAGAGGTACTAAATTTAAATTATAAGACAATAAGGCATCATATTAAAGTTTTGGAAGAAAATAATGTCATCACATCTCCGGGTAAGCGTAAATATGGGGAAATGTACTTTCTAACTGATAAAATGGAAGAAAATTTTGATACATTTCAGGAAATCTGGAAAGAATTAAAAATAGATTAAAAAGCTCCCTTTTGGAGAAATTAGGGGTAATAAATATGGTGTTAGCAGAATATGGTCAGTTTAGTGGTGTAGTAATATTGGTGGCAGTGGCAATTGGAGTTGCGAATGTTTGCCTGCTACTGGGATTGTTATACCTTTACTGGGATACTTACCGCCAGGTTAAATCCAAATTCACCATTGGATTACTTTATTTTTCCACATTCCTACTATTCCAGAACATTGTCTCAACCATATTCCTGGCACTACCATTATTTGTACAACTGGAATTCCACGGACCAGAAATCAGTGGACCCAGACTACCATTATTTTTAATCAACATAGTCCAGTTAATTGCACTATCCATACTTTTCAAAATAACCCGTGAATAAAAGTTGGTTAATAATTTGAATAAAGAGCTTGGTAAGTGAATTTGTGCATAATTTGTGCATAATTTATCCATCTTTAGTGCTTGAATTCGGCATAAACATTTAATAATCATTTTAAATAGGAAACATCATGTCATACTTAAAGTTGATCCTGAAAAATCCCTTCAGGAACAAAACCAGAGGTGCCCTTGCAATCGTGGGAATTGCAATTGGAATCATGGTCATCGTGGCCCTGGGTATGGTCACCGGTGGCCTTAAAGAGTCAACAACCAGCACCCTCAAAGCAGGAGCTGCTGAAATCAATGTAATGCAGACCGGATCAAGTAGCATGGGATCCGGGAGAGTAAATGAAAGCAGAGTAACTGAATTACAGAACATATCCGGAGTTAAAGAAACTGCAGGTTTATTAAAGGCAACCAACACCTCCACCAGCGGATCATCTGTGGGAACCAGTTCTACTGGTACTACATCGGGAACTACTAGTATGGGGTCGGGTGGTCCCAACAGTTTAGGTGGACTTTCGGTGACTGGTATGGATCCAGGTAAACTGAGCCTGGCTGGAATTGAAAACGTAACTGGATCCTTATACTCGGCAACCAGTGAAAATCAAGTTATAATTGGAAAAACTGTTTCTACAAACCTTAACAAAAGCGTGGGTGACACCGTAAACTTGTTCGGAAAGGATTTCACCATCACCGGAATATTCGAGACTGGAAATTTCATGACTGATGCCGGAGTTTTCATGTCCCTAACCACTCTGCAAAACCTCACCAGTAACAACAACACGGTCAGCACCATTGCAGTGAAGATCAACCAGGATGCCAACACCACCGAGGTGAGCAAATCAATTGAAACCTCATATCCCAATGAACTGTCCACCACCAGTGCCGAGGCCATAGCTGGTAGGATGAACAGTGCACTCAGCACAATCGACGCTGCCACATGGGCCATATCCCTCCTGGCAATAGTAATCGGGGGTGTGGGTGTGATAAACACCATGATAATGTCCGTTTTTGAAAGAACAAGGGAAATAGGTGTTTTAAAAGCAGTGGGGTGGAAGGAAAGAAGAATCCTGGGAATGATACTCGGTGAATCCGTGGTTTTAACCCTAATCGCCGCTGTGGTGGGAACCATAGTTGCCGTGGTAGGGGTGGTGGTCTTGTTATCCCTATCATTTGGGGGAACCATAGAACCATCATTTGCACCGGGAATATTCCTGGAAGCCTTCGTGGTTGCATTTGTAGTGGGAATAATCGGAGGATTGTATCCCGCCTACCGGGCATCCCGACTATCACCAACCGAGGCGTTGCGCTATGAATAATGCTGCTAATGTAATATTGGATAATGGTGACAAGGGGATGATTTTATGAGTACGGGTGGAAACATCATCGAAATCCATGAACTTAAAAAAAGCTACGACGATGGTAAAATAAAGGCTCTAAATGGCCTTAACCTGGAAGTTAAAAAGGGTGAATTCCTATCCATCATGGGACCATCTGGTTCCGGGAAATCAACCCTTCTCAACATGATCGGAGCATTAGATGTGGCTGATGAAGGAACTATCAAAGTGGCAGGCATAGATCTCATGAAAACCAAGGAATTGAATGAGTTCCGTTCCCAGGAGATTGGATTCGTTTTCCAGATGCATAACCTGATACCCAACCTCACTGTCCTGGAAAACGTGGAAATACCCATGTATGAAACTGATCTCTCCAGCAGTCAGATGAGAGAACGGGCAATGGAGCTTTTAAAGGCTGTTGATCTGGAGGATAAGGCCGATCAGATACCAACCAAACTTTCCGGTGGCGAGCGTCAGAGGGTGGCCATTGCCCGGGCCCTGGTGAACCGGCCATCCATAATCCTGGCTGATGAACCCACCGGCTCCCTGGACTCCAAAACAGGGGATGTGATACTAAAACTCCTCAGTGATCTTCATGAAAAGGAGAATGTAACCCTGGTTATGGTAACCCACGAACCATACGTGGGAAACATGGCCGAAAGGATTGTAAACGTGCTTGACGGGAAAATACAAAACCAGAAGTAAAATTAATATCACTAGAAGTTGATCACAGAACTAGAATTTGAAACTAAGTAGGAAAGTTTTGGATATAAAAACGTAAATTAGAATGAATTCCCTCATTTAACGGAATTCACCCCATTTTTTTATTCACAAATGATTTAAATGGTTGATAAGATGTTAACTGGAGAAATTGGTCTATCATTGATTGTAGTGGCTGCTCTTGTGGGAATCGCCAACATTATCCTATTATTGTTCCTAATCAAAACATACTGGAAAACATATAAACAAGTAAAATCAGGATTCACAATTGGTCTACTCTATTTTTCATCATTCCTACTCCTGCAAAATATAGTATCTACCATATTCATTGCCATTCCTCTGATAATTCCCCTTGAAGTTAGGATTTCAGAATTGCACGGTCCCAGACTGCCCCTGTTTTTGATTAACCTGGTGCAGCTGGTTGCACTATCCATACTCTTTAAAATAACCAGAGAATAATATAATGAATAATCATAGAATAAAAAATCTATTAGGGGGATTTTATGGATATTTCAGTCATACTGGCCCATCCTTACCGAGAAAGCTTCAACTACGCCATTTACCAGACCGTTCTGGATACCTTGAAGAAAAACGGACACCAGATCCACGCCCACAATCTCTACGAGGAGGGATTCAACCCACTTCTGGAAGGATCTGAACTGGCCACCGGGGAAACATCCGACCCACTGGTGTTGAAACATCGTCAGGAGATAAAAAAAGCCCAGGGGATCATTGTTATACATCCCAACTGGTGGGGTCAGCCCCCTGCTATACTGAAGGGATGGACTGACCGGGTGCTAAGATCAGGTGTGGCCTACCAGTTTGAAGAGGGAGATGATGGCTCAGGGGTACCGGAAGGTTTACTGGTAGCTGAAACAGCTTTAGTTTTTAACACGTCCAATACTCCATTAGAACGGGAAATCCAGGTATTCGGTGACCCGCTGGAGCGTATCTGGAAGGGTTGTGTTTTTGATTTCTGTGGAATAAAGAATTTCCATCGGAAAATGTTCCGTACCATAGCCAGCAGCACACCGGATGAACGTAAATTATGGTTAGATGATGTTAAAGAAACTATAAACACTTATTTTCCTTAAAGAATGAGAAATTAATATTTTTTCTTTTTGATTCAAATATTTGGGCAGGTTTTTTTAACATAAATCCCTTTATTGTTAACTCTTCACTTTTTTATATTTTTTAATTAATTAACTATAAAAATCGATATTTTAATTATAATCGGTTAATCATATGGTTAACTGGTGTAAATATGAATAAAAGCAAGTTATTAAGGGATTTAATTTTAGATAAAGAAACCCTAATCATGCCCAATGCCTATGATCCAATCAGTGCCCGGATGATTGAAAATGCAGGGTTTAAGGCAGTGCAGTGTTCTGGTTACAGTTTCTCAATCCAAGCAGCCTACCCCCGGGAGAGTGAGGTTACCATGGAGGATAACCTGGAATGGACCCGCCGGATAGTAGAAGCAGTGGATGTGCCAGTGATGGCTGATGCAGAGGACGGATACGGGGATGTTAAAACCATCCCGGAAACTGTGGAAAAGTTTATGGAATTAGGGGTGGCGGGGCTCAACCTGGAAGACCAGATACTGGGAAAACCAGGACCACTAGAAATCATCGACCAGGAATTGATGGTCCAGAAGATCACCCTGGCTCGTGAAACCGCAGAAGTTAAGGAAAACCCTGATCTGGTTATAAACGCCCGTACCGATGCACTTAAATCAACTTCAAACCGGGAGGAAGCCTTGAACATAGCCATTGAACGGGTAAACGCATATCTAGATGCCGGGGCAACCCTGGCCTTCATAGTTTACACGGCAACCCTGGAAGAAGTGCTAACCATCACCCAGGAGGTTAAAGGCCCAGTGACCATAGCCGCAGGAATGCCCTACAACCTGCACAACTTCAGTATCTCTGATCTTAAAAAATGTGGAGTGGCCCGGATCAGCCTACCCAGTTTACTGATATATTCCAGCCTAAAAGGCATGCAAAGGGCTCTCGACCATGTTAAAATGGATGAAATGGAAAAATTCATGGATAATGGTGATTTGTATTCAGTTGAAGATCTAAATAAATTGTTATAATGTGTTCTATACAGATATAATATAAGTAAATGTGCTGAAACAGGTAGAGGGGTTTTAAAATGATACCGATAGTTATACTTTACAATGCCGTGAGTTTAGACGGGAGAATAACTGGTTTTGCTGCTGATGTGGAACTATATTATGAGCTGGCATCCCAGTGGGATGTGGATGCAGTCTTAATGGGTAGTAACACTGTACTAACTGGATTTGGTGTCAAAGCAGGAGAATTAGTCCCAGAATCTGAGGATGCCTTCCACCCCCGGGAGAAAGATCCAGATGATAAGAGGCCCCTACTGGTTGTACCGGATAGTGGGGGAAAGATTCGTGTCTGGAGCGAAATTCTAAAATTACCCTACATAAACGATGTCCTGGTGTTATGCAGTCGTTCCACACCTCGAGAATACTTGGACTTCCTGGATGAACGGTACATTGATTATCTGGTGGTGGGATACCATCAAGTGGATCTGGAAAATGCCCTGGAAGAACTAAACACCAAATTCGGGGTTAAAAAGGTAAGAGTGGACAGTGGGGGTGTTTTGAATGGAATTTTACTCCGCCAGGGTTTGGCAGATGAAATACATATCCTGGTCCACCCGGAACTCGTGGGTGGAACCATAAACAATTCAATTTTCCAAACACATGGTGCAGATGAGGAATTAGAGCCAATAAAATTGTACCTGGAAGGAATGGAAAAAATTAAGCATGACATCATTTACTTAAGGTACCGGATACTCGATGGAATGTTTAAGTGATTATATACTGATAGAAATGATGTTAATTACTATAATCGGTCTATTATAATCCAACAAGGGTAATGAATATGCTTTCTTTAATACAAAAAGATGATTTAAACAAGTATCTAGAACCTTCAAAAATAGTAGATTACAATAATCCTGAAATTCAAGGGAAAGCCAGGGAACTGGCAAGTGATCATGGGCAGGTTGAGACAGCGAAGGCCATTTACCACTTTCTAAGGGATGAAATTGACCACTCATTGGATATTGGGAGCGGTCAGGTGACCTGCCGGGCATCTGAAGTCTTAAAAGAAGGACACGGTTTATGTTTTGCTAAATCAAATTTGTTAACTGCTCTTTTAAGGTTCACGGAGATCCCCACTGGATTCTGCTATCAAACACTGACACATGAAGATGGTTTTGTTTTCCACGGCTTAAACGCTGTCTACATGGCGGGTAAGTGGTTTCGGTTGGATGCCGGCGGAAACCGTGCTGATGTAGATGCTCAATTTTCCATGGACCCGGAGAGTCTGGCCTTCTACCCTACTGTAGAAGGTGAAAAGGATTATCCCTACATATTCTCCCAACCCGACGAGAGGATTTTAAAAATAATAGGGGAATCAAAAAGTCCAGAAGAAATTATGAGAACCCTTCCCAGTGTTCTTAACTGGTAAACTCATTAATCACCCCTTTTTTAGATTTTGATTTTTTTTTAGTTGCATTAACCACCAAATTTTTAATGTACATATTAATGCTATGAAGTTTTAAATAGTACTCTCCATTTAATTATATTTTTAAAGAATCAACTATTAGAATCAACTTATTCCAGAGATTACTTAAATTCCAATTAACTAGCTAGGGGTTATTTAAATGAGAGAAGATTATGTGCATGGATATTCAGAAAGGGAAGCAATAAGATTGGTTGATCAGGCAGAAACACTAGCTCCTCTTTTACATGGTGATACAAGCTATCCTGGTGACAGTTTAGTGCTGGAGGCCGGTTGTGGGGTGGGGGCCCAGACCATTCATCTGGCCCGCAACAGTCCCCATGCGGAGATAACCTCAGTGGATATATCAAAACCATCTTTAACCCATGCAAAAGCTTTAATGGATGGGGAGGGAATTTCCAATGTTCAGTTTCAAACTGCGGACATCATGGAACTACCCTTTGCTGATGAGACCTTTGACCACGTGTTTATTTGCTTTGTACTGGAACACCTCCCCGACCCGGTGGGGGCGCTTAGAAGTTTGAAACGGGTCCTCAAGAAGGGAGGTTCTATCACGGTTATTGAGGGTGACCACGGGTCCTGTTACTTCTACCCGGAGACTGAAGAGGCTGTTAAAGCATGGGAATGTCTGATTAAAGCTCAAATAGAGTTAAACTGCAACCCTCTCATGGGGAGAGAACTATACCCACTTCTTTTCGAAGCTGGTTTTAAAGAGGTACAGGTTGATCCCCGGGTGGTTTACGTGGATTCCAGCAAAGGAAAACTGGTGGATGGATTCATTAAAAAGACCATAATTGCCATGGTGGAAGGGGTGAAGGATCAGGCCATTGGTTCCGGGCTTATAACTCCAGAAATGTGGGACAAGGGTATCCAGGATCTCTACATGACTGCAGAACCATCGGGAACATTCTTATACAACTTCTTCAAGGGAACCGCTAACAAATAGTAGAAAGCCATTTGTGAATCAGCGGGTGTAGGAGACCTTGCTGATCCCTAAACCGGGGATATAATGATAATGAACCCATGATAATTGAACCCGCCAGTATTGAAGATGCTATGGAAATACTTTCCCTGCAAAAGGTGTGCTACCAGAGTGAAGCTGAAATATACCAGGATTACAATATCCCTCCCCTTATTCAAACCCTGGGAGAAATAGAATCTGAATTTGGAGTATATTTCTTCCTGAAGGCAGTGGGGGATGATAGGATCATTGGTTCAGTACGGGCGAGAATGATCACTCCCGATACCCTTTACATTGGCCGGCTTATAGTTCATCCTGGTTTCCAGAACCAGGGAATAGGGAGCAAATTGATGGAGAAAATAGAGAATAAATTTCCTGACGCTGAGCGATTCGAGCTTATAACTGGACATTTAAGTCTGAAAAATATTAAATTCTATGAAAGAAGGGGTTTTGAAATATTTGAAACCAAAAAACTCACCCAAAACCTCAATTTACTATATTTAGCGAAAATAAGTAGAAAATAAATTCTAAAAACTCTAAATCTATAATCAATTTATTTCCATCAATTTATTTCAATTAATATTACTTCATTTAACGAGTCTTGTGGTGGTTGTATGAGTGAATTTGAAAAGTCAGAATGGGCAGAAGCTGAACATGCCAAGGAATTTATGGAAAACGCAGAAATTTACATACTGGAACGGAAAAGATTATTCTCCATATTAAGATCATTTTACCGCTATTTCATAATGGATAATGAATTTAAAGGGCCAGTGAAGGTTCTGGACCTGGGTTGTGGGGATGGTGCCCTCACCCTGGAACTCCTGAAGGAGGACAACCAGATCAACGCCACACTGGTGGATGGTTCCTTAGAAATGCTGGAAAATGCTGGAAATAACCTTAAAAATTATGGGGGAATGGATTTTGTCCACAAAACCTTCCAGGACTTACTTGAAGATCAACTTAATGAAAAGGACCGTGCATTAGATTCCTTTAATCTGGTGGTTTCCTCCCTGGCTATTCACCACATCCATTTTGAAGAGAAAAAATCCCTCTTCCAGTACATATACGACCATTTGGAGTTTGGAGGATTCTTTTTAAACATTGAAACCATAAAAGCCCCTACTGATGAATTAGAAAGTTGGTACCGCGTGCTCTGGAGTGAATGGATCAGTGAAAATCAGGAAAAACTGAATGCCAATAAGAGTTTCCAGTACCTCCCAGAGCAGTATAAGGACAATCCGGACAACAATCCAGATAAACTTGAAGATCAATTAGATGCACTTAAATCAGCAGGGTTTTCCCAGGTGGACTGCTACTATAAGTATGGAATATTCTCCATTTATGGTGGAATGAAATAGATAAGTGATGGGGGCATGTTACATGGGCGCATATTACATAGTCAAGATCCAAGCTCAATGGAGATTGAACTAAATTTCATAAATAATACAAGGACTAATCTAGAAGGAGAATAAATTCATGGAAAAAATTGGATTCATTGGTTATGGTGCCATGGGAAGCATGATCATCAGAGGGATTCTTTCATCGGGAGTTTTAACTGAATCGGATATCATCATCACCACTCGCACTCTTGGCAAGCTGGAAGAATTACAGGAATCATATCCAAGGGTGGAAATAGCTCCAGATAACTGTACCGTCGCCCAAAAATCCGGAAAAATATTCCTTTTCGTAAACACTGGTGAGGTAAAAGGAGTATTGGAAGAAATAAAGGATCATATCGTCAGTGATGCTCATATAGTCTATATTGCTGCGGGTTTAACCATGGAAAACCTTGAAAAAAGTTTCCAGGGTAAGATAAGTAAGGTAATTCCCACCTTAACCTCGCAGGTGAATGAGGGAATCTCCCTGGTAGCCCACAACTCCATGGTGAGTGATGATGATGCCCAATTTGTGGAGAGAATCTTCAAAGGTATTGGGGAAGTTAAAATAGTTGAAGAAGGCCAGTTTGGACTGGGAGCTAATATAACCAGCTCTGCCCCGGCATTTATAGCACTGATCATGATGAAATATGCAGAAGCTGCCCAGAAAAAAGGTTCCTTCACCCCAAAGGAGGTGGATCAAATGCTCATAAAAACTTTATATGGGACTGGTAAACTTCTTCAGGAGAAAGATATGGATTTTGAAGATGTGATTGACCGAGTAGCAACTAAAGGCGGTATAACCGAAGGGGGATTGAAAGTTTTAGATGATGGATTAACTCCACTTTTCCATGAACTCTTTGAAAAAACCCTGGGAAAATACGAAATCATTGAGAATGAATTAAATCAGGAATAGTTTGATAAAAACTGATAGAATATTTTTTTAGTCTTTGCCAGTCCTCCCATACTGATAAATTGGATTATTGCAATAATTTTAAGAATTAAATAAGGGGGCGGTGAGTTAATAAAAAGAAAATAAAACCCTTCCTATTTTTTTATTCCAGTTGGAATTATGAGATATTAAAGAGGGGTTATTTTTTTAGCCCTATTTTCTTATTCCAATGCCCCAGTGCGGTTTTATAAAGGGCATAGATAATAACCAGGTAAGCAATGGATCTTATGGTTAGAATGAAGATATTGGAGCTTTTAACCCCTAAAATAATTCCTAAATGGGCAATACCGAAAAGACCGAAAGTTATGGCTATGTAGAGGGCGATAAGACTTTCCTTTCTAAGATACTCCCAACATCCTAAACAAACAATTATTATGCAAAAAATCAGGTTCAAAATAGTTACAGGATCAATGACCAATGCCATGCGGGAACCTCCTAGTTAACTGTTCTTATCTTCAGAAATGTTAATAAGTTTTTTGATAAACTGGGAAGATAATGAATGAGTAATAAATCATTTATAGTAGAATTAACTTATACATCTCTTAGAGCACTGATAACGTTCCATTAATCATTAAAGGATAGGATTTGAGAAGATGAAGATCATAACCTTGTTTGCAATATTAGTTGTACTCATGATGGGGGTGGTTTACGGGGTTATGTTTGCAACTGGAGAAGAAAAGGCAGATATGAATGGCCAAATAATTGGAATATGCCAGGCTAATCCTCAAAATGAAAATAACACACAGGATTCTATTTTGGTTGAAGGAATGGTCACTGGAAACAGCCAAACCCATAACCTATCCGTGAAAATCAATAAAGAAACAGCAATACTCAAGAAAAATGGGAATAAACGTGAAAACGCTTCTTTCACCGATCTGAAAACCGGTAATAAAGTTGCGGTAATGTTCACTGGCCCCTTCCTGGAGTCCTACCCGCCACAGACCACAGCTAAGGAGATTGTTATCATTTCTTAAATCCAGATTTTTAAGGGGATTGATTTTTTAAAGATATGATCCTTTTTAAAATCTAGTCTTTTTAGCAAAATCGTTTTTAAAGCCCAATTCTTTTAATTATTTCCATATAATCTGTGATCAGGCTTAAAATAGGGGTTTATATAATTGAATAATTATAAAATTTCAGCCTTAAAAGATTTTAAACAGATCCCCGGGGTCGGAGATGTAATTGCTGAAGATTTATGGCAAATGGGCATAAGATCTACAGAAGATCTTAAACACAGGGATCCTGAAAAACTTTACCTCCAGCTATGTGCTTTACAGGATGCTCAAGTGGATAAATGCATGTTATATGTTTTCCGATGTGCTGTTTACTATGTTTCACATGATAAACATGAAGCTGAACTTCTTAAATGGTGGAACTGGAAGGATAAAACGGAATAAATAAAAACTGGCTTATAATGATTCATCATGGCTTAATGGAATCCATAATTATTATGCATGATTTCAATGCCCTTTAAAGTTTCATATTGATGAATACTGGAATTTAATTCAATTATGAATTTCCTCCGTAAGGTTTAAATAGCAACAATACAATACGTATCTAATGCGCCAAGGTAGCTTAGAGGCGAAGCGGTGGACTGCAGATCCATTACACGGGAGTTCAAATCTCTCCCTTGGCTTTAATCATTAAAAGGCTTTTAATACAGCCTATTCGTAAGGGGTTATAGTGTAACCAGGCTATCATCTGGGACTCCAGTTGTCTTTGAAGAAACGCGCGCTCTGACGTTAGGTATATCAATCGGATGATGATCGATTGGAGTACTGAGACAAGAGAAATCCTAGGATCTGGGTTCAAATCCCGGTGACCCCACTAATCTTTTTTTTCAAATATTATATGTTCAATTATTAAATGCTTAAATCACTTCAGGATAGGTGAAACCTTGCCAGAAATCAACGATATCATTGTAATTGAGGGAAGGGGATATGATTCTAATATCTACGTATTTGAAGATGTCATCGTGGATACTGGAACCGGCCAAAACATGGAATACATTTTAAAATCCATCAAAGAAGCAGGATGCAGTATTGATGACCTTTCCCTTATTGTAAACACCCATAACCACTACGACCATATTGGAGGCAACCGATACCTGGATCTGGAAGTGGCCATGCATGCCAATGATGCCCGGGCACTGGAAGAAGGGGATGAAGAAGCCCTACTGGCCACTATGTTTGGAACAACCATGGATAAAATGGAAGTAGCCCGTAAACTTAGTGAGGGGGATAAAATACACGATTTTGAAGTATTACTCACTCCAGGCCACACTTCAGGTAGTATCTGCCTGTATGATGGGGAAAATTTAATCTCCGGGGACACAGTCTTCGCAAGTGGAGGTTTTGGAAGGGTGGATCTAGGTGGGGATATGGTTGAAATGAGGAAATCCCTGGAAAGACTGAGTAAACTGGATGTAAAGTACCTATTCCCGGGTCATGGTCCTGCAGTTGATAATGGCTCCCAGCATATAAAAATGGCCTGTGAGATGGCAACCGGATTTTATTAGGAAGATAATTTATTCGATAAATTTATTTTCTTTTTTTTTCAATAACCCGAATTTTTGTGGAATAATTTGGCGCAAGAGTTATTTTTTTTAAATCGTTATTTCATTTTTAGTTGTAGAATTCACATTTAGGACTAGAAATCTAAGTAAGAATTAAAAATCTAAGTAAGAATAGAAATTTAAGGAAGATTCCATTTTTATTCCTTTATTCACTATTTTAAGGCACCAAAACTGATACTTCACTGGCACCATAATGGGTTCCGATAAAATCAGTGTAGGTTACATTCCAAAGAGAACCTGTTTTAGTGGCATTTATGGAAGTATATGGAGAAGTCCACCGGAACTTTTCTACTTCGGGGAGGGTGTTAGCATATTTAATAGCCTCCTGACCAGATTCATAGCTCCCGGTTGTGATGGTGAGGTTATTAACTTCTCTTAAATTAGATGAAACCTTATTAAGGGTGTTGTAGGTGAACACACGGTACCGGCCTCCACCATCACTTTCCACCATGGTCCAGGTGAACATATCCTGGGTGGGATAGGCCGTTATCTGGGTGTAACCATCACTGAGAGTCTGACTATTGATGGCATCCATTTTTTCATAGGCACGTATACCACCAAAGGAGATTAACATTATCAGAAAACCAGTTAGGGCTATTTTTTTGTATTTTGGGTTTAAACGGAGATAAAGGATGATCAGAACTACCAGGGCTATAATTGTGGTTACTAGATCTGTGTAATAATATAAATTTGCAGAGAAGCGAGTCAGGGAAAATGGGTAGAGTAAAGGTATGCCTCCGGTGGTCAGGAAGTCCAGGAAAAGATGGGTTAGAACTCCGAAGTATGCTAATAATACACTCTTCCAATTGAATTCTACACTTATGTCCCTTTTTATTATGTAGTTGATTAGACCATATACACTGGGGCGGGATATCATGTAAATAAACACGATGGCAGTTACCAGTCCAAAGACGAAACTATGGGTTATTCCCCGGTGAGTGAAGATGAATAACTCCGGGGAAAGAAAACCAATTGCAAATAATATAAAATCAAAGTCAACTGAAATCCCTCCGAAACCCCCAGAAAGCCGGTCTTTAACAGTGAAATCCTTAACCTTTAGGATGGTTAAAATGGCAAAGGGCACAACGAAGTGGGTGAAAAAATCCATGATAATACTGCTCTTATGTTTTTTCCATTGAAAACACTGGTAACTCTGTTATCTTATCATTTATCCCTTAAACACATCCCATAATCCTTTTAAAAGTACCAGTGCTGGTATGATCTCAATCCTACCGATCCACATGTTGAATATCAGGAAAATCTCTGGTATGTCAGGCATATTTCCGGATACTATCCCCATGGAAAGCCCCACATTCCCCTGGGCTGATGCGACTTCGAATAATGAATCAATACCTCCAAAACCATAACTCATCAACACCAACCAGCTTATAAAGATGAAAAACAGGTATATGAATGTGTAACTTCCAGCTTCTCTAATCTCCACATCTTCCACCGGTTTACCACTTATTTTACGGGGTATAATCGAACCCTGAGGGGATAATATTCTCTTGATCTCCCAGTAAAGGCCTTTAATCAGGGTGACCACTCGAATGAGTTTTATAGCTCCGGTGGTGGAACCGGCGGACATACCAATGATCATTGCTACTAAAATAATTACTTTGGCATAGTCCGACCATTGAATCATGGCGCTTATTGGTTGAATGTTCGAACCAGTACAGCTAAGCGCAGATATAACAAAAAAAGCAGAATCCATTGAGGTGAATTTAGCATTAACCACCAGGAGGATATAAAAGACACTGATTATAATTATCATGGCCTGAAATTGTATATCATGAAAAACATCAATAACTCGCCCTTTTAAAGCCTTGTAATGAACCAGGAAACTGGTACCGCCAATGATCATCAGGATCATGGTGATGATGTAAATGGCAGTGCTGCCATAGGCTCCGATGTTGTCATTTTTAATGGACATGCCACCGGTGGAAAGATTGGTAAAGGTATTGTTTATAGCATCGAAAAGGGGCATCCCGGCCAGTACATATAGAATTATGCCAATTATGGTGTATAGGAGATATATCCACCAGATGGTCTTCACCGTGCTGGTTATGCTGGGTTTTATTTTCTCTTCACGTGCTTCAGATTTGTATAATCTGGCTGCTGCTGTTCCGGGTCTTATTAAAACCCCAATCACTACTATAACTACTCCTAAGCCCCCCACCCATTGTTCTAGGCTCCTTAAAAACAGTGTAGATTTGGGTAGAATTTCCACATCAGGGTAAATGGTGAGTCCACTGCCACTCCAGGCAGACATACTCTCAAAATAAGCATTTAAAAAGTCTATATTGGTTGAGTACATTAAACAGAAGCTCCCAATAAGGGCTGCCCATAGCCAGGCTAATGAAGCGATAATCATTCCGTGTTTAAGCTTCAGCCGGTTATAATCAGCAGGTATTCTTCTTAAGATGGATCCTAATCCTATTGAAAATAATCCGAAAGCCAGCGGGCCAATAAATTGTTCACCATATATTAAGGCCACTATTATGGGTATAAGTATCACTGCACCTATGCCCTGCATTATTATGCCCAGTGGGTTGGCAATTAAGATTAAATCCTTCTTCCCCAGATAATTTCTCATATAATCAGAAGATGGTCAATCTAATATATAAATCTCACTAAGGAGAGATTTGCAAGTAAATTGTCTTTAAATTGGTTTAAAATTTAAAAAATATATTCATAGAGTGGTGGGTATTGGAAGTGGGGGTCGTGATGAATTAAAAAAAAAATTTAGTTGAGGTTTATATAACTCTAAACTTTTAAGTGCAGAATAAAAATAAGGAGAAAATTGACTTATTAATAGATATTAAACCTTTAAAGCCAATTATTCCCCATTTTTACTGCTATTTTTTGTCTTTTTCCATTACTTCCAGTTCAGATCCCATGAAGTCTTTAATATCTCTTATACTGTTTAGTAACTGGGCAGGGAATACTATGGTGGAGTTCTTCTCGGCAGCGATGTTACTCAGAACCTGCATTATACGGAGCTGTAGTGCAACTGGGTGGTCACTGATGATGTCTGCTGCTTCTCCAAGTTTACCTGCAGCCAGGTATTCACCTTCTGCAGATATGATTTTGGCCCTTTTTTCTCTTTCAGCTTCTGCTTGCAGTGCTATTGCTCTTTGCATGCTGTCGGGTAATTTAATATCCTTGATCTCCACGTTGGTAACCTTGATCCCCCATGGTTCACTGTGGCCATCGATGATTTCCTGAATCTTCTGGTTGATCTTGGGTGTTTCCGAGAGCACTTCATCCAGGGCAAACTGCCCCACCACACTTCTCACCGTGGTTTGGGAAATCTGGTTAACAGCCCGGTTGTAATTCTCAATTTCAACCACAGCCTTGTAAGCATCTACCACCTTGAAGTAAGCTACTGCTGCCACATCAATGGATACATTGTCCTGGGTGATGATCTTCTGGGAGGGGATGGGCATGGTGACGATCCTCAGGGATGGTTTAACCATCCGATCAACCAGGGGAATTATAAGGCGCAGTCCTGGTTCTCTAACTCCAACAACCTTTCCTACTCTAAAAACAACTCCTCTTTCATACTGGTTTACAATCCTAATGGAAAGTCCCAGTATAATCAGTATCACTATGGCGATTATGATCATAGTAATTAAATCCATTTTTTTTAACCTCCATTATGTGTGGATTGACAAATCATTTCTTTATATAAATATGTCAAGCTGACTAATAAAATCATATGAATGGGGTTAGGGTTTAACACAGAATTTAATCCGGATAAGCTATATAAGCTGTAATTAAAAAGTAATATTTGCTAATCTACGGGAAATGATGTTTCACTCAAAATAAATGAAAATTATATCAATATTTAGGGGATGCCTGGGATTGATAAGTTTCTCTGGGCAGTAGTTAGATAAAATAGGTTCCCATTTTTTAATCAGCATTTCTAATCTTAAATATTGAATTAAAATGTATTATCAACAAAAACAGTTTATAATGGTCTATTTTCTATTTTTATCGCCTATAGAAATTTATATATGTTTTAATAACATATTATTTACTGTAAATTTTTAGCTACTGATTTTAATTATTCTAAAATTTTGGGGGATAGATAAATGATAGGTATAATGTCTGACAGTCACGATCACATGGGTGGAATCATGGCTGCTGTGGAAGTATTTAATCGGGAAAAGGTTGAACTGGTGGTGCATGCGGGGGATCTGATATCACCATTCACCGCAGGAGCATTTGATAAACTTCAGGCACCCTTAGAGGCAATTTTTGGTAATAACGATGGTGAAAGACGTGGTTTAATGGCTGCTTACGTAGAACTATGCCCATTGGAAGATTTCAAGGAACTGGAGGTGGATGGGCGGAAAATAGCCCTAATTCACGGAACAACCGAGGCACTGGTGGACGCCCTCAGTGAAAGTGGAAAATACGACCTGGTTATTAGGGGCCACACCCACCGGAAGGAAGTAATAGAAGGGTCAACAATGATTATTAACCCTGGTGAAACCTGTGGATATTTATCCGGTGAGAAGACAGTGATACTACTGGACACTGATGATCTGAGCTGGAAATCTGTGAAACTTTAATATTTTTTATAAATTTCCAATAGTTATTTTAAGTGGATACTGGAGATTTAATTGAGTTATTGGAAATAAGATATTAATAAATGTTTTAAATCTTTATATTGTAATCTAAGATATTCAATGGAACTAAATAGTTCAAGTGGAGTGTTGATGTTTGATTTTAAGAATTAGCGCAGATCAGGTGCAAATATATGAAGCATAAGACTCTGCTTCTGATGCTGGCCGGTATTGGGGTGCTGGGTATAATGGTGCTGTTTATCGGTCCGGAGAAAATTGAAACTACCATCCAGGGGGCTAATCCATGGTATTTGGGATTGGCAGTTGTTATTCAGCTGGCCATATACGGTTTGTGGACTGAAAGATGGGCAGTTACCACTTCTTCACTGGGTATATCCATTAAAAGAAGACATCTTCTGCCTATGCTCCTGGTGGGGCTGGCCATCAACAACCTCACTCCCAGTGGTAGGGGTGGTGGAGAACCGGTTCGGGCATATATACTGGGTAAATATTCCCAATCTCCCACAGAAAAGGCATTTGCCACTGTAATTGCAGATAGGGGTCTTGACACGTTTCCATTCATAGCCCTGGCGGTGATAACCATAATTACCGCAGTTCTGTACATTAACCTACCTCAATGGATGGTTATTACCCTAATAGTATGCCTTATCGTGCTTATAATTCTATTTTGCCTGGCCCTATACATGTCTTTAAATCGTGAATTCGGAGATCGAACTATAAGATGGGTTTTAAGAATTTTGAAGAGAATATCAAGTAAAATGCACAGCAAAGTGGAACAAAGAGCTATCAATGCTGTGGGAGGATTCCAGGATAGTATGAAGATCATGGTCAGCGACCGTAAAGTTCTTTTATACGGCATCCCTCTTTCATTTTTGATATGGGCCCTTGAAATCTTAAGGGTTTACGTTGTTTTCATGGCCTTGAACATAAACGCTCCTCTGGAGATCATAGCCGCGGTTTTTGTAATTTCAACCCTTATTGGAATGATACCATTACTACCGGGTGGTTTAGGGGCAGTGGATGGTATGATGATACTCCTATACTCTTATGCCGGGATACCACCATCGGTAAGTGCAGCTGCCACCCTGGTGGAGAGGCTGATATCATTCTGGATGACCACTATTTTAGGAGTGGCAGTATTACCCTACTTTGGTAGTGATGCCATGGAAAAGTTGTCCAAGAAACTTTAATGTCCAAACGAATTATTGGAATATTTTTAAGCAGAATTAGTATATGATTCGTAATATTCCAAATATCTCTTTTTAGCCTATGAATATTTAATTAAAACTATTATTATTCTCAAAATCTTTTAAACAGCCTTTATTTTCCTGAGAACAAATGGAAAAATATATAAAACCTCCAGCACTAGATCAAGTCGGTGATTATCATGGAAATAAACGGAGTGGAAATACAAGATACTTTTGCAGAAGCATTCGGTATACAGGTATCCCGACTGCTGGTAACCGCAGCAACCAAGAAACTGGCAAAGATCGCAGCTACAGAAGCAACTGGATACGGAACATCAGTCATTGGTTGCCCAGCAGAGGCAGGAATTGATTGTTACGTCCCGCCAGAAGAAACCCCGGATGGCCGACCTGGTTATATCATAATGATCTGTAACATGGATAAGAAGAAGCTGGATCATGAATTACTGGAACGAGTGGGAATGTGTATATTAACCGCAGCCACCACTGCAGTCTTCGATGCCATGGAAAACCCAGATGAAAAAATGACCACCGGTAAGAAACTCAAGTTCTACGGAGACGGTTACGAGAAAATGACTGAAATTGATGGAAGAACCATACACTCCATCCCTCTCATGGCTGGAGACTTCCTGGTGGAAGAAGAACTTGGTGTAAGATCTGGTGTTGCCGGAGGAAACCTATTCATAATGGCTGATGCACCTGCATCAGGATTACTGGCTGCTGAAGCAGTGGTCAACGCCATAGAATCTATTCCCGGAACCATCACACCATTCCCTGGTGGAATAGTTGCTTCAGGTTCCAAAGTGGGTTCCAACAAGTACAAATTCCTGAGTGCATCCACCAACGAAAAAATGTGCGTAACTCTCAAAGATGATGTAGAAGGATGTCAAATTCCTGAACAGGTTGATGGAGTTTACGAAATCGTTATTGACGGTGTGGATGAAGATGCAGTAAAAGCAGCCATGAAAGCAGGTATAGAAGCAGCAGTACAGGTTCCTGGTGTCTTAAAAATGAGTGCCGGAAACTTCGGTGGAAACCTGGGTGCCTACCAGTTAAACCTGCATGATCTGTTTTAATTAATGCACGATCTGTTTTAATTAAAAAATAAGAGAAATAATATCTTTTCTCTTTTTTCTAATTTTTTATAACATCTTTTCTTTAATTAGACTATATCCGGGATTAAATAAAGAATAAAATTCTTTAAAAATCGTATTTTAAAAAAAAGTATTTTATTATTCTACACAGAAACCAGCGGGTTCCGTACTTTCTACAATGGCCCATATCTCTTTTTCAGGTAAGTCAACTCCTAAAAGTTGTCCGGATTTATCTAAAGCCTTGATTATCTTTTTAATGGTCTCCACATCACCTGCAGATACAGTATGGGAGTGGATGTTTCGGGATATCTGTGATAGTGTATCCAGGGATCTCTTGGCATCTGGTTTTTTATACTCCTCTTTGCATCTTGCAAGATCATCAAAGTTTTTCAAGTAAAGTTTCCGGGTTACAACCTGCTCTAAACCCGGTAGATAATGTTTTGAATCAAGTATACGCCCACCATTACCAATAATAATATTTTTATCATCAATTAAACCAGGTTCATGGCGAAGTAACAGTTCACTGACCCTCCCATATTCTTTGATCTTTAGGGAAATCTCATCCTGACTGAGATTGACCCCCATAAGGAATCTTTTATTTGTTAGCTCTTTCTCCACCTTGGCCAGACTCTTAGTGTCAGGGCCAGTTATTCGATGGGAGTGAATACCGCCACCAGATAAGGTGTAAAGCCTTTCCAATGCTTCCATTCTAGCGGAATCCTCTTCAAGCTTTTTTAGAAACCTTTCCATCTCGTTTATATCCTTTAAATGGATTTTCCTCTTTAATGGCTCGTGAAATCCTGGAAGATAATATTCTATGTCCTCCAGAACACATCCATACTTTAATATGATTTCTGCTTCATCCTGGATATCCCTTACATCGTGAATTTCAGTGATCTTGATCTCGGGTTTGATAACCACTTCCACCAGACGACCGTATTTACGGGCAACTTCTTTAATTTCCTCTTCACTTAAATCAATACCCAGAAGAAATCCTTCTTTTTTTAGTTCATCTGCTACTTTCTTCAGGGTTTCCTTATCTGGTCCGGAAATCCAGTGGGAATGAATACCACTCACGGATTCATAGATCCTTTCCAGTGATTTTTTCCGCTGGGGATCTTTATCCAGACTATCCAAAAACCGGTCTAACTGGTCAATTTTTGTAATTCCAATCTTTCTGGCCAGGGGTTCTTTGAATTCTGGTAGGTGATATTCTATATTTTCCAGGGCACAACCGTGTTTGAGAATTATTTCCGACTCCTTGCGAATGTCTCCCACGTCATGCATCTCGGTGATCTTCATGATGGTGGGCTGAATAGCTGCAAAATATATATCCTCAGCACCACTGCTTTCAGGGGATATAACCTGATTAGCGCCTGAACGGTATAATCTCTTAATATTAACCTTTTTACTGGCCCTGGTGACAATCCAGATATCAGGATGTATTTCCCGTGCAGTGAGGGTTATGAAAAGGTTATCCACATCATCCCCGGTGGTGATTATAACTCCCCTTGCCTTCTCTATCCCGGCCTCAATCATAACATTCTCATCAGTAGCATCGCCGGGTATGGCCAGGATATCCTTGTTATCCCAGAGTTCTTTTTCCACAATTGCGGGATCTTTCTCCACAACGATAACTTTGTAATTCCTTTTTAAAAGCTCATTGTGAACAGCGCTCCCCACTCTCCCATAGCCGCAGAGTACAAAATGGTTCTTGGCGGCTCTTATCATTCTTTTGTGCCTTGCTCCAGAGGTTATATCTTCTACAGTCATGGAAACCACCATAATTATTAAAGTGAATGCATAAGCAATTAAACTGGCTCCTCCCAGGACCAGGGTGATCACGAAAAATTTTTGTATTGGACTTTGTGGGCTTATATCCCCATAACCCACCGTGGCTGTGGTTATAATCGTGAAATAAACAGCATTTATAATATCGAGGCGCATGATTAGCAATGATCCAATTATACCATAAGCTAGCAATCCTACTACAGCGATTATGGGATATTTGATCACTGAGAATGGAATTGAAGGAACAATGGGCATTGAAGTGTTAGGGACCTGCAAATCATCACCAGGGTAACGTTATTTATAACAAATAAATTAATTTCACTTTTTGAATCTTTCTAACATTAGGCATGGTTAAATATCATCTTTCTTATAATTATAAGTAGTGATATCATGACTCCCAAGGATATGATGGTTGCAGATGCCAATGCAGATGCCATGGGCATTCCAAGAACTAGTCTCATGGAAAACGCTGGAAGATGCCTGTACAATGTAATAACAAATTACAAAGAGCCCTGTAAAGTGGCTATTTATGCCGGTAACGGGGGGAACGGTGGTGATGGGTTTGTGGCTGCCCGATATCTAATTAACCGTGCTTTTGAAGTTGAAGTGTTTCTTTTATCCGACCCGGCACTAATAAAATCCAGGGAAGCTAATTTGAACTGGGAAGTTCTTCAGTACATGGACCGGGGTACCAGTCCACTCAGGTTGGAAGTGGTGAGGGATTCATCAGAACTGCACCCCTCCGATGCGGATGTGGTGGTGGATGCACTTCTAGGTACTGGAGTCCGGGGAAATCTTCGAGAACCAGTATCTACAGCGGTGGATATCATCAACCAGTCCGAAGGGTTTAAAGTAGCCGTGGATGTGCCCACTGGTGTTGATCCAGCCTCTGGAATGGTAACTGATAAAGCGGTTCAGGCGGATGTCACCATAACTTTTCACAAGGTTAAAGTGGGATTGAACATTGCCAGTGTGGAGTACGTGGGTAATATTGAGGTAGGTGAAATTGGAATACCTGCTGAAGCTGAATTATTCACCGGACCGGGAGACCTCCTGCGCATTAAAAAAAGGGATGATGAATCTCATAAAGGTCAAAATGGTAAGGTTCTGGTAATTGGTGGGAGTAGAGAGTATTCTGGTGCTCCGGCACTAGCCGCACTCGCATCTCTGGCTGCCGGTGCAGATATAGCAGTGGTGGCTTGTCCACGGGAATTATCACCGGTAATTAGATCTTATTCTCCAGATATTATTGTGCACAGTTTATCCAGTGACTTCCTTAACCCTAAAGACACTGATGAACTAGTTGAACTTTCAGAAAAATTTGATGCAGTGGTTATGGGGTGTGGAATAGGTCGGGAAAGTGAAACTGCACTGGCAGTTAATGATCTGGTGGTGGAAATTGAAAAACCAATGGTGATCGATGCCGATGCCCTTAAACTGGTGGGTCCAGGTGTTTTACCACGGAGAGTTCATGAAACGGTTATAACACCTCACGCTGGGGAGTTCAGGGAATTTTCAGGCATAGGCGCTCCGCCAAATCTGCAGGATAAGATTCCTGTGGTTAAAGAGGTTTCCAGGGAATCTGAAACCACGGTGCTTTTAAAGGGATCAGTGGATATCATAGCCCTCAATGACGGACTCAAGTTAAACAGCACGGGAAATCCTGGAATGAGTGTGGGTGGAACTGGGGATTGTCTGGCTGGTTTAACCGGGGCACTACTTGCCCAGGGGCATGATGGTTTTGAAGCAGCCTTTTTAGGAGCATATATTAATGGTTTGGCTGGAGATATTGCTGCAAAGGAATATGGGTATAATTTCAGGGCTACTGATGTTTTGAAGTTTTTACCCCGAGTATACCCATTTTAATGAATATTTTGAGGATTTTAACTAGTACTAGCAAATATCCTCATTTGCATTGGTTGCATTGCTATTCCACCACTGCGTGGGCAAAATATAGAAGATCACAAACCTCTCTATTTTTATTTTTTCCCTCAAAATATGCTTTCTTGTAATTTGCACTGGTCACGGTCTGGATTTTCGAAAATCCATAACTGGAGAGGAATTTTTCACTAGTTCCTTCTTTTATTCCAAACTGTAAAGGTTCTCCCAGTTGTATAAGGAATTTTCGGATATTTTGACCCACTGCCCGCGCAGTGGTTCCATCCACCACTGATTCAGGGTAGTAATCAAAGATAATTTGACTGCCCTTTCCGGAGCTGTTTGCAATGAAATTGAGGGTTTCATTTACAGCTTCAGGGGGTATGTACATGATTAATCCTTCCATTATAAATAAAGTCTTCACTGATTTATTATATCCATTTTCAAATAACACTGGGCCAAGTTTTTGGGTTTCAAAATCAATTGGCACGTAGGTCACGTGATCTGGGAGTGATCTGAAGATTTCTATTATTTTTTCCTTTTTGAAGTTCTGGGTATTGGGGTGATCCACTTCAAACACTTTCACATTCTCATCCAGACCTTCAATTCTGTAAGCCCGGGTATCATACCCTGCACCTAGTATAACCAGCTGTTCAAGCCCCTCCCCAATGGATTCCGTTACAATATCGTCGAAGTATCTGACTCGGGCTATGATGGAACTGCTCAAACCTGGTAACTGATTTTCCATTGCTTCAACTCTGGCTTCTGCTTCTTCTGGATGTTTGATTCCAAACTCAACTATCTCAGGATTAATGAAATGGATTGCATAGGGATCGTAACAGATACGGTCATCTTCACTTTTTGATGATTCTCTGAATCTTTGCATTGCAATGCCTTCCGCCATTTTACTTGGTGCTTCTCTGTTGGGTTTTACATGGGTTTCTTTCATTAGCATCACCTTCACTAAAACTGACATAATGTCATTTAATGACATGGTGTCACTCATTATAAATAGTTTTTGCTAGTCTAAAAAAAACATAAAAAGAGTAAAGGAATTTTTAAGACTTTAATAACCTTTACTTAATTCTTTTACTAACTTTACTACTAACCATGTAAGCGATAAAGTCCCCAACATCCATTAAAAATTGTTCATGATTAATATTTTGACTTTCAAGCAAATTCTCAAGATCTGGGGGCATATTATCCAGACTATTAGCTATTAAAGTAAGTAATGCGGTAGCTTCAACTGGATTAACGTCTGAACGAATCGTCCCCTCATCTATACCCAGTTCAATGGCTTCACAGAGTATATCCAGCATTTGTCTGCGTAAAGTGAGAATTTCATTAAGATACTGGCTTAGAGTGAATTTCGGTATTGGAAAATTAGCTAAACTGTCACCTTCTTCAATCAAATTTTTATATTCCAAATAATATTTACTGCGCTCCAAATGCCCAATTTTATGTTCACTGGAGTGTATATTAGAAATTTCAAATCGGCCGGACACCAAATAATTATAACTCTTTAGATGGTCAGGATATATTTTTGCAAATTCATAATAGGCCTTTCTAAATGCAGCAAGTTTTCCCACGCCTGTTTTAGCTTTATGAGTCTCTTCTTTAATCAATGAATAAAGAATAGCAGTTCCTCTAAGTACAATGGAGAAAAATAGTTCTTCTTTATTTTCAAAGTAAAGATAAAGCGTGGATCTGCCTAAATCAACCTTTCCGGCGATTTCATCCAATGAAACATTTTCATAGCCTTTAAAGAAAAAAAGAGTCTCGGCGGCGTTGATTATTTCATTTCTTCTTTTTTCTTTTTTACGCACATTACGGTCTGAAGGAGGCATGCTATAGAATTATTTTTAACTAGTAATTTAAATTTATCCCGTTAAAAATTCAGTTTTTTGGATTGAATTTCATATTTTTAGCCCCATTCAAAACAATTATGAAGAATTGGTAAATGGATGTCCCATCTTTCAGAGGTCAGGAATCTTTCAGAGGTTAAGAATCTTTCAGAAGTCAGGATATAAAATTATATGTGGGTAGTAGTCAACCATCATAATTTCGTTTGGCAATTGTAGTGGGTTGAAATCAGAAATAACAGAAGATTAACAAAAATTAAAATAAAAAAAAAGGTTGTGGATATTTAAATCCACATTTATCTACTTAGGTATCAATCTGCTTATAAAGCAGGGATGATTAAGTCCCTTTCTCCGCCAGGTAAGAATTCTCGTAGAGCACCTTTGGCGATGGATTTCCTTGGACTGGTGAAGTCGAAGGCTAGGTCCTTGTCAGCAAATGCAACTTTTATGAGAGGGTTCACACAGAATGCGTCTCCTCGAGCTGCGTGTGGTGCCTGGGCAATTCCAGCGTATTCTGGCTGGTGACCCACGTTCATGGCGTAGTTAGGGTAGTTAGGACCACGTAGTTCGTGGATCAGACCTTCGTCGCTCCTGATGGAGAGAGAGTTGGATGCTCCACACTGGTCCTGCAGGTCGTAACCGTAGAAACCGAGTCTGCTGTGGGTTTCTTTGTGTAAGATCTGGCTTAAGTACCATCCGTTGATTCCGGCGTTGGAGTTTCCAGTTGCAAAGGCAACGGAACATCCTGCAGCTGCGGAAACAACTGCTGCTCGCTGTGAACCACCGAAGTGGTCTTCTAGGAGAGCTGGGTATTCGTACTGTTCCAGTCCGTACATGGTTACTTCTGCGGCTATGTCGTGAACCACTTCAGTGGTTGCTTCAGTTCCGCAGATACCGTATTTACCGTCTACGTATTCCATTCCGTAGTATAAGAAGTCGTCCAGAATATCGTCAGTGTAAGCTGCGGTTGCGTACTGGGTGAAACCTACTCCACCGGACATGTAAGAACCTAGCCAGATCTGGTCGTAGATGGTGGCTGCTGCAGCAATAACTTCTAAGGATACTTCTGCTGGGTCTTCAGATACACGTGAGGTCTGTACCATATCAGCCATTACACCGAATGGAATACCTCCAGGTTCGTTTGGTCCCCTTGCTCTTCGTGCTGGGAGAATGCTTCCCATGGATATAACGTCAGCGTGTTTAGCTGCGTATGAGAAATCAGCAATAGCTGCTTCACCTGCGCACAGTTTGTACGCGGCGATGAAACTCATACCGATCTGCATTGCAGACCATCGGGATACTGTTCCACCATCACATGTTCGTACCACTAGGGAAGGAACTCGGCTGATCTGGTAGGTTTTGTTACCGATGTATTCTTTCAGCATTTTAGCCTGTTCTTCTGGGAATTCCTTGTTGATGTCAATTAAGAATCGGGAATCCAGTTCATCGGCCAGACTGTCGTCACCAGTGAAGAGTTTGGCGTAACAATCTCCCACTAAACCAGGGTGAACTTCCACCATGTGTTCCTGAACCACTGCACCACCAGGTAATGCGTGGTTGATGGTTTCCATGTACTCGTTGATGGTTTCGGGGGTAACTTCCACACCTAACCTTTTTTGCAGTACAGAGTGTGCGGTGTCCATTCCCACGATGATGGTCCTTTTAATATCATCTAAGAGTTGCTGAATAGCTGCGTTGTTACAGAAGTGCAGGTCGTCTCCTTCTACGTAGGTGTCGGTTCCTGAAACTTTGTAAGCCATTAGTTTACGCTGACCCAGTGGTACTCCGATGTCAGGGTTGTAGAATGGGATGCCCCTTTCTTTTTCAACCTTTTTAGCGTATTCATCGAATTCTCTTTTTCGAGGGGACTGTTTCCAGCCTCCGAAACAGTAAAAGTCGGTGTGATTTTGTTTGGGATCTTCATCAAATTTACTTTGTAAAGCTTTTAAGAAGAGCTTCTTTTCATTGTTCATTTGTCATCACCCAGTTTTGCTTTTAAATCGTTTTTGAAAACTCCTAATCCATATCCACCATCAGTTCTGGCTTCGTGAATAGTTAAAACTGCTTCAAGAGCTTCTTTATCTTCTCTCATACCCACGTTGTCGCTGCGGTAAATGGTGGTGATTTCTTTGAGGTGTTCCTCATCCAGTGGTTCTCCTACATCTACAGGGGAGTCCAGTGGTCGTCCTACTTGGTCTTTAACGTAGGATACTTTACCGGTTTCTTCATCGTAGACATATCTCTGCAGAGCATCGAACATGAGTCCGTTTTCATCTAGCCTTAGGGAGTGACCGTGTACTGTTGCTCCTCTTAAACCAGTTTTTGCAGGGTCAAAGAATTCGGTTTCCAGTAATGTTTTTGAAATTTTTTCTAAATCCAGTTCTCGGATTTCAATAACCTGTCGTCCGGATAGGGTTCCGGTGTCCACTCCTCTGAACCTTGACATGTAGGTTCGTGCCCTGTCGTAAGGGTGTGCAGGAGCGTTGTACATTGAATCTGCGAATTGTACGTATCTGGTCCTGCCCCCTTCTTTTGCTCCAGGGATAGGTTCTACCAGATCTTTCATTAAGTCATCATCGAAATCCATTTCATCTAATGGAGGGTGCACTGATTTGTAGCTTTCTCCAGGATTTCTGTGACCTAAAACGCTGACAATATCTTCATCATTAATACTTCTGATTGTTTTCATCTCAAAATCAGGATCCATGTGGTTCCTTCTATTTTGAGCTATTTTTGTTTCTCCAGGGGTGTACTGGGGTTTGTATGACATGTTCAATCACCTATTAACTTCACAGTTTCTTTGGAATTTGTCTTGGGATCTACTAGCCCTACTAGGCTAGGATCAAATTCATCTTCAATACCATAGACAATTTTCAAATTATCTGATACAGTAGTCTTAGTTCTGGTGAATATGCCAACTCCTACATCAAAACCGAAATTTAGGGTTTCTTCAAGAATGGCTTTTGTTTTTTCCACAAATTCTTCCAGATTTTCGTGTCTTATGGTGACTACTATTTCTCCAACAGAAACTAAAAGTTCAACTTCTTTTCCTTTTACAGTAATGATCTTTCTATCAGGATGGTTAACACTGGTTCCCCTTGCAGGACCGTATCCTACAACGTTGGGTAGGGATTCTCCGTTCACCAGGAATCTTAAGATTCCCTCCAGATCCAGTAACTCACTCAGAATTTTTTCGGTGGTTGCTGGTTTCAGGCGTCGGTGAGGAAAAATTCTCACATCAATTGCCTTGATTTGTTCCATCTTGATCACCTGAACATACTTATATCTGGTCTTTTATTTCGCGAGCTCCATCAGCTATGTACTTAAGAGGCTCTTTGAAATATTCGATATCGCTGTATATGCTTCCCACCATTCCGGATGTCATTTCTGGTGAGAACATCTGGGTTCCAGCATCCATACACATTGCTGCTGCGGTACATGGTACTGCAAATCCTTTACTGTGTCTGGTTACAACGTGGTTTCCGTGGAAGATACCTGGACCTCCGCCTCCATAGATGGAGTGAGAGAAGAAGCTCATTCCCACACCGGTTCCTTCTACACGACCGTAGTCAACACCAGGTAGGCTGGTTTCAAATTCAAGTATGTCATTGTAGTACAGTAGGGTGGATGCAACTCCCTGAGCTGCTCGGGAAGCACCGATATTCACGATAACGGAACTCATTAATCCGGCTGCTGCATATGCATTCCATAATGCCCAGTCAACTGGTTCGTAGATGTTGTATCCGGATGGCATGGTTTTAGCCACTTTGATAACTCCGTCATCAAGTGCTCTTTCCACCAGTGAGGTTACAACGGTTCCCACGGTTCCTTTACCGTTTTGTTTAACCAGATCAAATACCAGATTGTTAGCGTTTAGTCCCTGGTAAGCTAATCCTAGGAGGTGGAATCTTTCGAATGCACCTATAGCGTCACCCATTTCAAAGTTAGCTGTTTGTTCTAGGAGTGCGGATAGTGCTACTGCGTTTAAGGTGTTTTTCTTGGTTATGGCTACCACGTGGTTGGCCATGATGTTTCGGAGACCGTAGCCCATACCTTCTAGCATCTGTGGTGGGCCGAGTAAGGCACTGACATTTGCACCGGAGAAATCAACTGTCTGTGGGTATTGGCCTAAAACAGCGGTTTTTATAGCTGATGCATCGAACTTGCTCACATCGAAAGTGTCGATAATAGCCTGCACCACTGCTGATCCAGTGACCATGGTTGAAACTGTGTAGTCTCCAGCCATTTTCATTCGCTGGGATGGTAACTGTACCAGTAACTGGTCCCCTTTGTTGATGAGTTTGAGGTTGAAGTCGTCTTCATCATCAATACGGATCATTTTTTCAATTTTTTCTGCCAGGACGTCGACATTTTCTACAATAGGTAGTTTTAGTTCTCTTCCTGGAATAAAATTAGATTTGCCGCCGTAAGCTGCTTTGTCCAGTGATTTTTCAATCCCGGCTAAGTTAACAGCAACGGATCGCTTTACTTCTTGCACAATATTTTCAATTGTGGGGTTTAACATTGGACTTACTGCCTCTAGAGGGACATCGCTCTCTAAAAGCTTACCATCTGCGCCATATAGGTCTATTTTGTCTTCATAGGTTGGCATAACGTTTACACCTCTTTAATTTTTTAATAGGGGGTTGAAGAAGAGACTGGCAAAAGTCTCTATCTTCGAATCTGTAGGGGGGAACGTGATTGATGAAGTAGGATCTGAACGTCAATTTCTTTCTCATTCATTGTCCAGACCGATGGTGATAATGTAACTCCTAGTGATAATGTAACCTTTAGTGATAATATTACTTTTAGTTATAAGATAACCAACAATAATTTAATGACTGTCGGTTATTTAGTAACCGGTAGTAGGAACTTATAAGGATTTCGGTTTGATTTTCTAGAAGCAAATTTTCCAAGATTAGTAATAATCGAACCTTTTCAAAGGGATAAAAATAGTTTAAAATATTTTAATAGTATTACTATAAAAACCCAGTAAATATTCAGCCAATCATCAAATTCCATTAAAATAAGGTGGTTTATATTTAAAATAAATCAATTAAAAATTGTCAAGTTCACAATAAAAGTCTACAATTAATTATCAAGTTCACAAATGATATGAAAACTTATTTTTGTTGGTAATTCATTATCATGTGCCTGATAAGATCCTCTACATCAATCACAAATTTCTCACGATCAATGCCTTGCTTTTCCAGTAATTTTTCATGATCCTGAGGAATATCGGACATGTTTTTTGAGATTGAGGATAATAGAACTGCTGCTTCTGATGGATTCACATCAGAACGAATGGTACCATCGTCAATACCCATCTGGACAGAATTACACATTATAGAAAAACGTTCTCCACGCATTTTATGAATTTTATAAAGATATTCGCTGACATTTGCGGATTTAAGTTTATTATCTTCCGAATTTTTTCGTGGTGATTTAACAGTCTCTTCCGGATTCACGATACAGTCGAGATCAAATCTTCCTGACTGGAAATATTTATAAATACGGATGTAGTCTGAATAATCCCTGTTAAACTCATGATATGCTTTTCTGAATGCTGAAACTTTGTCAATTCCTGATTCTGCCTCTTCAACTTCAGTTCTGATCATGGAATTCAGGATCAGGTTACCCCTCAGCACAATGGCAAAAAAGAGTTCTTCCTTGTTATCAAAGTAGAGATAGAGAGTTGCTTTGCTTAATTCAACTTCCTTGGCAATATCGTTCATGGAAACGTCATCATAGCCCCTGGATAAAAATAACTTCTCCGCAGCTATGAGAATATCATTACGCCGTTGTTCCTTTTCACGTTCCCTCCGGTCTTTGATGGCCATGGTTTTACTCCCAAACAGTGGTTAATAAGTTACTGACAGTTATTATAAAACTATGGTTTAGTATAAGGGATAATACTTTGCTTTTAATTTAATTCTAAAACTATTTATCCCAAAAGAGTACTAATTTTAAATTTAATCTAAAATGGTAAATTTAATCTAAATGGATGACTAAATTAATTGGTTGACTAACTATTTGTCATTAATTGGTATTAATTAGATGAAAATTATTAAATGAAGATTGTTCTAGTTCTTTTTTAGGATCAAAGTTTCTAAAAAAAATACTTAAAAAAATTTTGAAGGATGGGTTTTCCATTATATATTACTATTTTAAAGAAATTAATACAAACCGAGTCCTTTTGCTAAAATAAGCACACCTACGCCTATTATTCCCCCAAAACCAGCCACCAGAAGGGTAAGTATGTTAATGGGGATCTTGAAGAAGGGAAGGATATTCCAGATGAAGAGGAGTATCCATCCCAATAACATGTGTAACAGGATACTCAGGGCAACCTTTCCCAGCTTTAACAGAAGGCCCACACCGAATACTCCCACTACTAAGAGGATTATTCCAATGATCACCAAGGTCAGGAATTCCATGAATAAGTCCCTTTAGGTCATCTGATTTTTTTATTCCCAGTTTTTAATTAACCTAATTTATCCCCAAGTCCCTATTGATTCATTCCCGGCGACAGATATCCTGGTAGCAAGCAGCCTGAATCCCGTAGTTTTTGACCATACCTGCCATTTCCCGCTGGTCCATCTCCTTATCCTCAAAGGAAACTGCTTCCTCCTGGTAAAGGCTGAAGGGTGATTGTCTTCCCAGGATACGTATGTTACCTTTGTGGATTTTTAACCGCACTGTACCTGACACACGGCCCTGCATATTGTCAATTAGCTGGTCAAGATCCTCACGGAGTGGTTCATGCCATAATCCATTGTAAACCAGTTCTGCATAGGTTTGTGACACGATCTCTGCGAACTTCAACTCTTCCCTGGTTAAAACTAGCTGTTCCAGGGCACGGTGAGCAGCGATTAACAGGAAAGCACCGGGAGTTTCGTAGTTTTCCCTTGATTTGAGGCCGATGATTCGGTCTTCCATAATGTCCACCCTGCCAATTCCATGGAGTCCTGCTATCTCATTGGCTTTACCAATAACATCCAGGGGTCCCATGAGTTCTCCGTTGATCTCAGTGGGAACACCTTCCTCAAAGGATATCTCCAGCACTTCCGCCTCATCAGGGGCATCCTCAGTGGAACGGGTCCAGCTGAAGGCCTCTTCCGGGGTTTCCACCATAGGATCCTCCAGGATGTCCCCCTCTATGGAACGGCCCCACAAGTTTTCATCGATACTGTAAAGCTTATCTGAGGGTAGGGGTATCCCATGGGTCTGGGCGTACTTCACTTCTTCAGTCCGGGTTAAGTTCAAATCCCTTATAGGGGCGATAACATCGCAGGGAGAATATGACCTGATGATGGATTCGAAACGGAACTGATCATTTCCTTTACCAGTGCAACCATGTGCAATGGAATTTGCACCCACTTTTTCAGCCAGTTCCACAATTTTAATGGCAATAAGAGGGCGAGCCAGGGCAGTGCTCAGGGGATAACCTTCGTAAACTGC
>Ga0351930_1002_pt1 | contig 68277 bp, 53 predicted proteins | sample BONcelT113001E10_FD_205823 | JGI IMG/M metagenome (GOLD analysis project Ga0351930, IMG submission 205823) | Enriched cells from coal bed in the Powder River Basin, Montana, United States - BONCAT cells T11 rep2 HSBNCT.T11.300.1.E10 ...
CTTTGTGATGGTAGTTATTTTGTTTTTTGTGAACAATTTTTTTGTAAGAAATCAGTGTTATAAAATTTTTGAGAGGAGTATTATAAGAGAATTATGCTTCATAAAACAAGCTGTCGGTCTCATGGACGGCTTGTGGCTGAAATCCCCGAAAAAATAAAGAAAAAGAAAGGAGAAGCTAATGTCACGCAGATATCCAAAAAAATTGAGGTATATTCTTTTGGGCTTAGTTATTCTTCTGGCAGCGATTCTTTTTATGGGCTGCGGTGACGGGGATGACGGCGATCCCGGGCCTCCGGGGCCGCAAGGCCCCCCGGGTCCTTCGGGAGGTGCGATCATTGACCTTTCCACCATGACCATAAAGGAGCAGGCCGAATTAGGCACTGTTATTCTTCCCACCGACAGTATTTCCATAACCATTGACGGCCCGCCGGTTGTCACTTTTTCGCTGGTTGATGAACTGGGTCGTCCGGTTCTCGGTCTTGATAAACTTGTAACTAAAGGCGATGACAATATTATACGCTTCACCCTGGCCAAACTGGTAAATGGGACGGAAGGAAATCCGGACTATTGGTATAGCTATGTTGTCAATAATGATGGCATACCCTCCTATGACAGTCCTCGCCGCCGCGGGACCCTGGTGGCCAATGATGACAACACGTATACCTATACCTTTGCAACTGATGTGGGCAATAATCCGGCCTATGACCCGACAGCCGCCCATCGCCTGGGAGCCCAGGTCGGCGGCGACACCGGTTTTGGACCGAGCAATTTAGTCTTTGACTATATGCCGGACGGCAGCGCGGTGACCCACAAACACGATGTTGCCATGACCTCATCCTGCAACGAGTGCCATGATCCTCTCATTAGCCATGGCCTGCGCCGGGAGGTCGGTTACTGCGTAACCTGCCATAACCCTGGTTCTGTCATAGCGGGTGAGTCTTTTAATTTGGGGCCGATGGTTCACAAAATTCATTCCGCTAATCCTGATTTTTTTGAAGGCGAATGGTCCGATGTCACCTATCCGCAGGACCTGCGCAACTGCCGGAAATGCCATAGCGGCGATGATGCCGCAACCCCGCAGGGCAATAACTGGCGAACGTTTCAGAATGCCGACTCATGTTTCAACTCATGCCACGCGGTTCCGGAAAGTGTTCTGGACCGGGCGGCGTTTCATACGTCCATTATCGGAAACTGCGGCGCGTGTCATAATAACGAAATTGTAGCCGTTCTGAACATTGATAAAATTCATACCACACCCAACGCCACGGAGAACAATCCCGGACTGCTTGCCGGACAGCGAAAAATCGAATACGAAATTGACAGAGTGGGATTTAGGGAGGGGAACCTGAATATTATTTTCCGGATTCTTTCCAACGGTACGGCGCTGAATCTGAAAAATTTGCCCGCTGATCTGGCGGGGCCAGGCAGTTGGCCCGGTTTCCTGATCGCTTATGCCTTGCCGCAGGACGGCATTGACGCTCCCGCTGACTTCAACAATCTCGGCAATTCCGCAGGACAGCCGAAATCCATCAACCTGGGAAATCTGGCAGACGGATCGGCCGGCACGCTGGCTTGTGCCGACGGCACCTGCACCGCCACCATTCCGAACCCGTTTCCTGCCGGTTCAAGAATGCGCACTGTCGGCCTGCAGGGATATTTTCAGCAGAATATAGGAGGGGAAACCATTGCCCTGCATACGCAGTCTGTTGTGAAGACACTCGTCAGTGACACGCCGCGACGTTCCATCGCCGACAGCACCGGCTGCGCCGCCTGCCACGAGATCTTTGAAGGACATGGCGGCAACCGGGTATTTACTGCGGACGGCGGAGTGGGCATCTGTACCCTGTGTCATAATCCGAACCTGACTTCAAGCGGCCGGACAATTGATCTGGATCATCCGGAAGCCACCAACAACTTCAAGGACATGATTCACGGTATACATGCCGCGGATGTCCGGACCACAGATTATGAATTTGTTCGCAATTTCCGAGGTTCCGCCACTTATTATAACTGGTCTGAAGTCACCTTTCCTGGCAACATCGCCAACTGCAATAAATGCCATGTCGGAAATTCTTATCTTCCTGACGGTGTTCCTGAAGGATCGCTGCTGACAACCAACCGGACCACGGGGCAAATGAGCGGAATGGATCAAACGGTTGATGAAGTGGTGACCGCCCGGGATAATGTACCCAACGATACGGACTGGGTGATTACCCCGGTTACCGGCGCTTGTTATGCCTGCCATGACAGTTCTGCTGTTCAGGCCCATATGAAACAGTTCGGCGGTGGCATTGACGTGAATCGTGGTTTTGTGGAAATAGATACATGCGGTATCTGTCATGGTCCCGGCGATATTGCGGATGTAAAAACGGCCCATAATCTGATGGATTAGATCCCAACGACCAGGCGACTTTACACCTCCGGTTGCCATTTCAAAAGCCCCCGCGCCGGCGGGGGCTTTTTTCTGGCACCGCGTCAGGCGGGTTGGTTCGGAAAACTCAAACGCGGGCCATTGTAGTTGGTGCTTTGATAATTTATAATCGAAAAGAATGCTTGATTCTGGCGGGAATATGAAAGCATTTAAAATGGCGGTTATATCTGTCTTTTTTGCGGCACTGCTTATTGCCGGCTGCAGCGACAACGACGGATCCGGAGGTGGCCGGCAGTCCTCGGGAAACGTCGTGCTGTCGGGTATGGTGATGAACAATCATACCGAAGCCGATGGGGCTGCCCGGGCGATTGTCGGGGCAACGGTTATTCTGGTGAAGGCCGAAGATATTGAAAGGGCCGATTCCATTTCGCCGGTGGAAGATCTGGCAGATGAAAAGAATCGCTATCCGGCAGTAACGGCTGATTCAAATGGGTATTATCAGTTCACGCGGGCTGATTTTTCCAATGCATATCCGGCGGATGGAAATTATTTCATCTTTGTCGAGCCACCGGCAGCATCTGAAGAATTTTTGCCCGGTGGCAACGCATCCCGGACAAGTCTTACCCTTGGCAGGGCAAGTGATATCGTGCAGGATATAATTCTTACGGATGGCAACGGGCCGGACGCCGCCTATATCGGCTCAACCGTCTGTCTTGTCTGTCATCCGCAGAAGCATTCCATCAAACATACCCTCCATTTTACGGGCATTCGAAAAATCGGGACCGCCGGCACCATCACAAACGGCCTGATGGATATGAATGATACGTCGGTTTACGATTTATCGGCCAATAACAAAAAAATGCTGGACCTGTTTACCAGCCCGGCCACGCAATACAATTTTGCAGATGATCCTGCCAACTCTTTCCTGCTTGGAAAAGATGCGGGTGGGTTATATTTTCAGATGACTTCCGCCGATAATCCCAAATTTTACCTTAAATATACCTATGGTGGGGAAACCGGTAATTGGCGCGGCCTGTTCATGACCACCGTTTATGCGAGTGACGGCACATACGCTCCCGATCACGGGATAGATGGCAATGATTATGCTTATCATGTGATGCTGCCGGTCCAGTATAATGAGGATGGAAATTCCATCAACGGGGAACAATTTGTCACCTATCATGCCGACCGATGGGATTTTGCCGGCACCGGCAACAAGGGCTTTACGGCTGACCCGGAGCAAAACTCCTTTGATCTTGCCTGTGCCGCCTGCCACGGGGCGACCCGAATCAAGACCGTAAATAGTGGACTGGCAGCGGAAAGAAAGGTGGCTGTTTTTGCCGAAGATGAGAACGGATATGATTTTGACGGCACCCTTTCACAGATGAATGTCGGGTGTGAAAAATGTCATGGTCCCGGCTCCAATCATGTTAATGCCGGCGGAAGGGGAAAAATGATCATCTCTCCGGAAAAGCTCACCGCGGGCCGGCTGGCCATGATTTGCGGGGCTTGCCATATCCGGGGTGAAAACCATACGGAGTTCGGGGGCGGAGCGGCACTGAAAGCCGATGGCAGCGAAAATTACGAGACCTTCCGGCCCGGCATGCGTCCGGCGCAATTTTTCGGATCTTCGGACGATACCGGGAAAAATATTGCACCATTTGGAACCCTGGAAATCGAGTCGCTCACCACAAACGGATATCTGGAACCGGTCAATTTTGAAACAAATGCCGAATCGAGCTGGATTAACACCCTTTTTGGCGCGAAATTCAACCATTCCAAAAAGAATCAGCAGCATTATCAGGATCTTGTCAGATCCATAAAATTCCGTAACCCCGGGACGCTCTTGACCTGCGACAGCTGTCACGATGCCCACGGTTCGGCCTACAGGCACATGGTCCGATACAATGCGGATAATAACGCCGTCTGCCTGCCCTGCCATTACGGACCTGGCCGTGTTTTTCCCAATATTGCCGAAGAAATGGTCTTCCGGCTGCAAAATGAGTCGGCCACCGCGGCGGATCGGACGGCGATTGGAAATGATGTCGAAGCCCATATTTTTGATAAAACCGGCACACAACAGATGGCCCCTTATGACCCCGAAGGCACGGCAATGGGCAGATGCACCCTCTGTCATATGCCCAAAACCGCCAGATCAGCTGACTGGCGAAATGCCCTGGTGACGCAGTTGGGCCAGTACCGGCATGGTGATATCACGGCTCACACGTTTGACGTAATGGCCACCGAAGCGGTTAATGAAATGGGCGCGGCCAGGGGGATAAATGAGACCACCCCGGCGGGAATAACGGATCCGTGCGGGAGGTGTCATGCGTTTGCCGGGCTGAATTGATGGATTTGTTTTGTTTTGGATAACCCATTTTTTTATCGTTATTTTTAATTGTAATAACAAGTATATGGTATATGAAAAATATATCGATAATTGTTCTGATCTTTTTTGTGTTTTTTTCAGGCTGCCGCCTGGCACCGGATCAGAAAGAACTAAAAGTAAAAACGCTGGCGTCCCAGCCCGTCATTATCGATGAAAACACCAATATACACTATACCGGCCAGTTTTGCGGGGAATGCCATGAGCAAAGACCAACAGAAGGCGGTGATCCTTGCTTGAAATTCAATGGTGATTATAACCGGTTGTGCCGGTGCCATCACGGCATGTCGCCCGGTTACTGTCATCCCCTGGATATAATAACCAGACGCGACCGGAAGCCGGATACGCCGGCGGATTTTCCGTTAGCGAACGAAAACTTTACATGCAACACCTGCCACGACGTCTATAAGCAGTGCCGGAAAGGTCTGTTTGACAAACAGTCATTGCGGGGAGCACCGTATCCCATTAGAACGGATTTTTGCTACAGATGCCATGACGCAAAAGAGTATAAAAAATTAAATGCCCATCATCAGATCCAGCCGGATGGGGCGCTGAATATAAAAATGTGCCTTTATTGCCACGAAAAAAAACCGGATGAAAAGACCGCTACCTATGAAGAAGTCACGTTTATCGGAGATATTAAGACCCTGTGCCGGAGATGCCATCAGATTGCAGGCAATCACTCGGGCAATTACGATCATATGGCGGAAAAACCGACAGATGAGGGGTTAATGCGGATGAAAAGGATGAAAGAAAAATTCAATATCATCCTTCCGCTGACAGAAGACGGCAAAATGACCTGCATCACCTGCCATAATCCCCATGAAAAAGGGGTGATTCCGGCGGATAAACCGTCGGCAAAAGGGGCGGACAGCAAATACCGGCACCGGCTGCCGGAACAGATGTGCAAGGAATGCCATCAGATGTGAGCTTTCAAAATTGGGGGATTTGATACATTGAAAATCCAGAATCTGCTGGTGATGTTTATTGTCATCTCTGTAACAGGCGTCGGGGCCTTTTTTTCAATGGCTTTGGCCGCGGACCCGGAAAACTGCCTCATGTGTCATAAATATCCGTTCATTGGCAGAATCGGTGAAGACGGCCTGAAGCGAAATTATCATGTTGATGAACACCTCTTTTTAAACAGTCTGCATGGTAAAGTGGAGTGCCGGGGGTGTCATACCTATATCAAGAAGTTTCCCCATGACCCGGTAACGGAACCCGTCAATTGCGCCAATGAGTGCCATATCAAACCGCCGTTTGCGGAAAAGAATTTTTCCCATCAGAAAATCATCGATGTCTTTAATACCAGTGATCATGCAAAAAATGCGGATGACTCGCCGTTAATGAAAGAATCCAAACCGGACTGTAAGTATTGCCACCTGAATCCGTTGTACAAAAAAGCGGATGAAAAAAATATCGATTATGACAAAACACTGGACCGTTGTCTGAACTGCCATATGAAAAAAGGCGTGACAAGGGCCTATCTGCACATGACCCATCGGCTGCGCCACAAGACATCGCGATCTTCACAGGAAATAGTGTCGCTGTGCGCCAGAAACTGTCACGGGAATGCCCCGCTCATGGAAAAACTGGGTGTTACCGGCCGCAACCTGGAAGTGGTTGAGACGTATAAAGAATCGATCCACGGCAAGATGACCACCCTCGGGTCGGAGAAAGCCGCGGACTGCATCAGTTGTCATGCATCGAGCCTGATTCATGATATTTATAAAAAAGACAATCCGAAATCTTCGATTCACGAAGATAATCTGCAGGCCACCTGCCGGAACTGCCACGCAAAGATCAACGAACATTTTGTTAAAATCGCGGTCCATCCCCGCATTAAAGTGCCGCATCATCCGGTTTTGTTTGTCATCAGCAATCTGATGCTTAGAGCCATTCTCTACGGCACCGTATTCGGTCTTATGGGGCTTTTGTTTCTGGAAACCTACCGCAGAAAAAAAGACGGCATTCATATGAAATTAAAGGCGGGAAGCAGCTGGCGGATTCAGGACAAGGGGAAATAAAATAATGAAAACATCTGATCAAAAGGAGTCCCGATGACGGCCGCCATTGAAAAGATCGCCGGGTCCGGGCAATCCGCTAAGGCAGTGCCGGACGATTATTTTACCTATGTGGCAGGCGTGGGGTCAATCCCCCGGGACATATACAAACATGTCAAATCCAACCCCCTGGGTGATATGCCCCGATACTCGGCGCATATCGTTATTCAGCATATTCTGATTTTTACGACGTTTATTGCGCTTTCTGCCAGCGGCATTCCCCTGCACTACAGTGACGCATTCTGGGCGCCGCATGTGATTTGGATTTTCGGGGGCATTGATACGGCCCAGGTGATCCACCGGATTGCCGCTTATATCATGATCGGCGCGTCCGTCTATCATGTTTTAACCATTGCCGGCGGCACCATAAAAAAGATCGTAAAAAAAGAATTCGATATCCGAAGAACCCAGGTGCCGCTGCCCAAGGATCTTTTTGATTTGATCCACGATGTAAATTATTTCCTGGGTCGTGTGCCGTACCGTCCCCGAATGGAAAAATTCATGTATAAACAAAAGCTCCATTATCTGGCTATTTTGTGGGGTTCCTTTGTCCTGATATTTGCCGGCCTGGCGTTATTGTATCCGGAGTATGTCGCACTGCTGTGGCCGTTTGACCCGTCATTCGTCCAGGATCTGGCCAGGATCATGCATGCGGATGAAGCCATTATGGCCCTGATTGTTGTCGCACTCTGGCATCTGTCCAATGTGCACCTGCTACCGGGCCGGTTTCCCGCCCAATGGACCGTTTTTACCGGAAAAATTACCCGGGAGCATCAACTGGAAGAACATTTTCTGGAATACGTGCGGAACCTGGCGGAAATCCCGGAAGAGCGGGAATATATGCGGTCCCTGCTGGCTGAACTAGGGTATGCGGAAAAAGAAGGGGAACCCACATGAGCGGAGACCCGAAAAGACTGGATCATCCCTGGTCGGTCTATCTGATTGGACTCCTTGTGTTGCTCATGACGCTTTTTGTCTTGAGCGGCGTGGTCAATCATCTGGCTTTTTCCCACCACGGTCCCGGGCTTTTGCTGCCGCTGGTTGAAAAATTTCAGGAAAAAGAGTCGAATATTTTACAAGAATTCGAACAGCACCGTATCGCCGAGGAGCACCGGCACTTTCACCGTATTGTCGATTATCCGCAAGCTCCCGAAGCCCTCCGGCCGACCTGCTTTATCTGTCATTCAACCCTTCCCCACAGTAAAGAAAAGAAGATCCGGGCCATGCTGAACATGCACACGAATTTTTTCGCCTGTGAAACATGTCATCTGGAAATAAAAGAGGAAGATGTCGTGGTGTACCAATGGTATTCCCCGGTGGAGGAGAATCCTCAGGGTCCTTTTTTCGGTACCGCCTATGATCCCGAATCCGGCGAATTGAAACGCACGGATGATCATTTATCTCAAATTGTACCATTTTATATGAAAGCCGGGGAACGGATACCCACCCTGCACATGGAAAAGGCGGACATGGCAAAGGATTATATGCGGGTGCGGAATCAGCTCACCCCAGAGCAGCGGGAAGGAATGGTCAAAAAATTTCACGAAGATATTCGTCCCAAGGGTCCGGAATGCCATACCTGTCATGCCCCGGACGGCATTCTTGATTTTAAAAAGCTGGGATTTTCCGAAAAAAGAATTGTCGATCTTCAGAATTTAAGCATCAAAGGAATGATCACCAAATACGATGAGTTTTATCTTCCGGATTTATTTAAGACGCCAGTTGGGAGCCAATTGCCCGAAGCAATGCCGTCAAGTGAACCAGACCGACAGGAGCGGTAGATCATGACAGATGTGTTTCGCGCCCGAAAAAAGATTGTTCCTGCATGGATCGCTGTTTTTTTGTTCCTGCTGCTGCCGGCAAAACTCTTGTTTTCAATGGAATGTGTGAGCAGTGAAGTGGTGCAGTCAATCATGCCCCAGGGCGTAGACCAGCCAAGCGATCTGGCCATCAGCGCAGAAGGCAATATTTATCTGGTGGATGGCGTAAACAACCGGGTGGTGGTGACAAACGGCGACGGCGCACTGCAATTTACGTTCGGCAAAACCGGAACCGGTCCGGGTGAGTTTCAATATCCTCTGGGCATCGACATTGCAAAGAACGGGCGGGTTTTTATCGCGGATACCGGCAATCATCGGATACAGGTCTTTGATGCCGGCGGCGCATTCCTGTATCTGTTTCCGGTTAAGAGGTCTGACGGCGAAAAACCGGCTAATCCGGTGGATGTGCTGGCAATTGAGCTGAAAAATTATCTGTATGTTGCTGACAATGACAATCATAAAATAAAAGTTCACCAACAGGACGGCACCTTTGAATTTGAATTCGGCGGCTTTGGTGAGGTGCGCGGCCGATTCCGTTACCCGGGCATCCTGGCGGTCAATGAATTCAATCAGATTTTTGTGGTGGACGTATTAAATACAAGGATTCAGAAGTTTGATCCGTTTGGCAATTTTATCGCTGAAATCGGTACCTTCGGGGTGACGCCGGGGAGGCTGTTTAAGCCCAAGGGGGTTGCCGTGGACAAAGCCGGAAGGGTATTTATATCAGACAGTTTCATGGGGTGCATTCAGGCATTTACAAATCTGGGCGGTTTTGTCGGAGTGGTCTGCGAAAACGGAGCAAAACGGGAGTTTAATACGCCCGTGGGTATGGTTTTTGATGCCGAAAACCGGCTGCATGTTGTTGAAATGCGCGCCAACCGGATACGGATATTGGAAGTATCGGAATGAAACTTTTTTTGTACCGCCTGCGAATATCTATCAGCCGAATATCCACTATCAGCCTGACATTTTATATGGTCATGGTGTTATGTCGGGTTGTGTTGTTAGAATGCCCGGCTGCATGGGCGGCTCTTGAAAAATCATCCAAAAAAGAGTGTGCCATGTGTCATGTCATGTGGCTGGACGAGTTCAGAACAGAGCAGGAAACCCTGATTGAATGGCAACCGGGAAACGTTTTGATGAAAGATACCCAGGGAATCGTCAGTGCCGAAGAAATCTGCTACAGCTGCCATGACGGATATGTCCTGGATTCGCGCCATGTTGTATGGAAGGGCAACAATCACACCACTTTTAAAAAACTGCCGGAGAATACAAAAATTCCCAAACCATTCACATTAAGCAATAAAGACCAAATTTATTGCGGAACGTGTCATACCCCACATAGTGAACAGTCAGCCGCCGCTGAAGGCGCTTCTGGCGAGGCCATTGCCGGTCCGAATTCCTTTCTCCGGATACCGAACACGGATTCTGCAATGTGTGAAGCATGCCATGTGGATGCCGCTGACTACAAGCGAACCGGCGGCCACCCGCTGCACACGGACAAACTGAAGGTACCGGACATGCTGTTTGAAACAGGCAGCGTACCGGCTGAAAAAAAAGATACGGTCATTTGTCAGACGTGTCATGCGGTCCATGGGGCAAAAGGACGTAATTTAAGTGTAATGGATAATCGCGGATCAGCGCTTTGCATGGTCTGTCATGAACAGCGATCCGTTACCGGCACCCCGCATGATCTGCGGCTGACAATGCCGGATGAAATCAATATAAAGGGACAGCGCCTGTCAGAATCCGGACCCTGCGGGGCCTGCCATGTCCCCCACAATGCCGCCGGCTATAAGCTGTGGGCGCGGAAAATGCCCGCGGGCAATCCTGCTTCCCGAATCTGCCTTTCCTGTCACGGAGAGAATCCGACCGCTGACTTAAGCAACGGGAAAAAGAACGGGATAAAAGGTATCGGTCAATATTCTCACCCGAATGATGTCGATATCGCTTCAGCGGCGGCTTTAGAACTTGCGCCAACGGCAATTACGGATAAATTGCCGTTATACGCCCACAACGGAAAGCGGCAGACTGCCGGAACCGCGAAAACGGTGCAATGTTTTACCTGCCATAATGTGCATCAATGGGATCCGGTTTCTCCGGGCAATAAAGGCGGAAAGGACGCCAGCGGGGATGCGTCCAACAGTTTTTTGAGAATATCAGCCAGCCTGGCATCTATGCTTTGCCTGGAGTGTCACCGGGACAAACGCCAGCTGTTATCCTATGATCATAATCTTGTCATCACCTCGCCGGAAAGCGAAAACATCCAGGGGCGTACCGCTGAGATTTCAGGACCCTGCGGTGCATGTCACATCGCGCATAATGCAGCGGATAAAAAGCTGTGGGCGCGAAATCCGGCCCCGGGCAGTGACGATCCGGCCCTGCAATACTGCACCGAATGCCATGCGGAAAACAAGACGGCAAAAGAAAAGCGTGTTGGGAAAAATGATCATCCGGTTAATGTGGAATGCCGGGGTCCGCAGATACCGTCCGCTGATCGGGTGGTTTCGACGCTGCCACTGTACAATGAAAAAGGTGGTACGGAAAATGGTGACCGGATCCTGTGCCGGACCTGCCATAATCCCCATATATGGACGGTCGGTGATGAGCTGATCAGTGCCTCGGGAGGAGAAGGTAAAAACATCGAAGGGGACGCGCGAAACAGTTTTTTAAGAAAAGTTGCTTCCCCCGCTCCGGATCTTTGCGTGGTCTGTCATGAAGACACGGCCTTGCTGACAGGGACTGATCACGATCTTTTTGTCACCGCTCCGTCTGCTAAAAATCAGCAAAACCGGAATGTAACGGAATCCGGCCAATGCGGTGTATGCCACGCGGTTCACAACAGTCCGGAAAAACGGCTGCTCTGGGTGGGGCCCTATGGACCGGTGGCTGAAAATCAGCATTCAATGAACGGTCTGTGTACCGGGTGTCATTCCAAAGAGGGGATTGCAGAAAATAAGATACCGCCGGTAACCATGCATCCGCCGGGGCAGCTGATCAATAATATCATGCGGGCGGACAACCAGCCCACCGGCTACATCAAGCTGTTTGATGCGGACTGGCAGGAGGTCAATGCCGGTGACCTGTCCTGCTCCTCCTGCCATTCCTTTTACCGGTGGAATCATCGCTTGACGGAACAGGGACCGGGAAAAAATATCGAAGGCAACGTCTATACCAGTTTTCTGCGGACTTCGAGTGACAAAACGGTGTGTATTGACTGCCATGGGGAAAGGGCGATCTGGCGATATACTTACTTTCATTCACTTGAAAAACGAGAGATGCTCAAAGGGCTCAGGCCTCGGTAATGAAACGGCCATGCGAAATTGTCCGGAAAGCTTAATCGGAATTCGGCATAAGGTAATTCAGTGCATATAATGCAACGAATCGTGCAAAAATCGATAAAAATGATATTATCTCTTTATTCTAAATCATTGGTCATTGCGTTTATTGCGGTCTGTTCGGGGGCGGTAACCGGTTTTGCCCAGCCAGAAGCGGCACCGGATGAAGAAAATTGCCTGATTTGTCATCGATATCCCAATCTGGGACGATATGATGAAGACGGAACTAGACGGATTTATTACATTAATGGCGTTTTATTTGGAAATTCGGTTCACGGAAAAGTCCGGTGTAAAGGCTGTCATACGGATCTCGATAAGATACCCCACGACGAAGTGAAAGTAGTGGATTGCGCCACACAGTGCCACATAAAAGAACCTTCTTCCAATCTGGATTTTTCGCATAAAAACATGGTAAAAAAGTATGAAAACAGCGTGCACGGGCAAGCAGCGGATGAAAAGAAAAAATTTCCCGAAGACCTGCCCACCTGTACTTACTGTCATGAGAACCGGTCCTACAACCCCTATGAGGGGATTTGGGGCAAAAGTGCGGCCCTGGCCCTTGAAACCCTGGCACGGTGTCAGGCGTGCCATACAGAGAAGGACTGGACGGAAGAGATATATGCCCATTTCACCCACCGCATGCGACGGCAAAGAGAACAGGATGAAATTGTCCGGCTGTGTACGAGCTGTCATGAAAATGAGCAGAAAATGATGCGCCACGGCCTTGAAGTGGTATCGACCTTTAAGGACACATTTCACTGGACCATGGTTAAATACGGCGTTAAAAATGCGCCCGACTGTATCTCCTGTCATGTGCCCGTAGGGTATACCACCCATGAAATCCAGCATAGAACCGATCCCGTGTCACCGATCAACACGCGCAACCGGGTGAAAACATGCAGCAACCAGGGCGGTGTTCAGGAATGTCATCCCAGGGCAACCGCCGATTTTGCCGAAGGGCGGGTTCATGCCTATGGATCAAAAGTACAGCTCCTGACGGCCAGGGAAGCCGTTATCGCTGAAGCCGAAGCCGAAGCCGAAGATTCCGTCATGCTGGTCCGGGCCCGCAAAGAAGTCACGGATGAAGAGATATTTTATTACAAGGTCCTGTCGCTGATCCGGCTGGCTTATCAAGTCCTTATCGGCTCCGTGATCGGATTTATGGTTGTGCACCAGTTGCTGGATTTCCGGCGGACCCGAAAGAAAATGAAAACCGAAGGGATCCATCATTAGCAAGAGGTTGCATATGTCACAAAATGAAATGGCCATAAAACATAAGAAAATGAGCGGGGAGAAAGATCAGAGCGACCCCCCCCGGTATTTTGTCCGGCTGAATTTTAATGAAAGAGCCCAGCACATGATCTTTGTCGTCAGTTTTATTGTTCTGGCCATCACGGGCTTTATGGTCTGGATTCCCGAAACAACCCTTGATCTTCTCGGCGGTGCGAAAGAAACCGTGTTTACCGTGCGAAGCGTGCTGCATCGTATGGCCGGGACCGCCATGATTCTGGTGAGCGCCTACCATTTCTATTATCTGATCTTTAAACCGGCCGGCCGGCGCTGGTTTGTGGATATGATGCCAAGGCCGAAGGATATTAAAGAATTTATTCATAATATGCTCTATTATATTGAGGTTAAAGAACACCCGCCGGAGTTTGACCGGTTCTCATATAAACACAAAATGGAGTATCTGGCCCTGATTGTCGGCACCGGGCTGATGTCGGCTTCCGGTCTGATTCTGTGGGCCGAGTCTTTCTGGGACAAATTCATCATTGATATTGCCGCACTGATTCACGGGATGGAAGCGGTTCTGGCCTGCCTGGCGGTGATGGTCTGGCATATGTATGAAGTTCACTTGCGGCCGCACAAGTTTCCGGTGGATAACATGTGGCTCACCGGCATCATTGATGAAGCGGAAATGAAGGAAGAACATCCCCTGCATTACAAAAAGATCATGAGTGATCCTAAACTCCGGAAAATCTATCTGACGAAGGGTCCGAAACAGGATGAATAAACAAAAGAAAGCCTCGGTTTTTACCAGGGCCTTTCGCATGATCAAAAAAAGCGGTCTTTTTTTGATAAAAGTGATCTACCTTGTTCCTTTTTTTGTATTTGGCCTGTGGCTGCTGGGTCTTGTCTATTTCCCGGGATTCGATTTAAATGCGTCGATTTCACTGTTAAGATACCGCCCGGAGCCGGAAGTATTGCCGGTTGTTATTCCAAAAAAAGAAGCCGTGCCCCGGGGTCATTTTCATATGATTGACGCCTATGTTGAAAAACCGGCGGATACGCCGCCGATCTGCGTGATGTGTCACGGGAGGTACGCTCATGGCAAGGAAAAGAAGGTGCGCGCCTTATTGAACATGCATGAAGGCTTTATCTCCTGTTCCGTGTGTCATGTGCGCAAAGGGGCTGAAAACATCCAGAACGGACCGGATCCTGAAAATGAAATATCGGCATTTTTATGGCGGATCCGGGAGACCGGGGAATTTAAAAAAGCCGTTGACGGGGAATACGGCAAGTATCCGGCAACCATATTTCCCGTAAAAGTCACTAAGCAGGGAACCCGGGAAATTCTGACACCGATTTCAGAATCCGCCGCCCGGCGTTTTCTGGAAATCAGCCCCGAACTGAATTCAGAACAATTCGACGCAGCCAGAGCCAAACTTCACGAGGCGATTTCAAAAGAGCCCGTATCCTGCACTGACTGCCATAAAAAGGACGGTTATCTTGATTTCATACAGCTCGGGTTTTCCAGACAGCGGGTCGACCACCTGATCTCCAATGAATTTGTCGGCATGATCAACAAGGACAAGACGATTCATCTGCCGTCCGTGATTGATTTTCGGTAAGCGCCGCAAGCAGAATAAAAGGCGGCTGAAAATCCGGGCCCCTGATCCGGATCAAGATTAAGATTAGGATGAGGATTAAACAATGATACCAATAATTCCATACCGATTGGTGGTTTGTGTTTCAATGCTGATGCTGATACTGGCATCTGTCCGGGATAACGGGTTTGCTATGGACGAGAGCGGCTGTTTTACCTGTCATCAGTATCCGGGACTGACCCGGCCGGAAACGCCGGAAGGGTTTAAGGTGTTTCATATTGATGAGGAACGCTACCTGCAATCGCCCCACGGCAAAACCGATTGCCGGAAATGTCATACCACCGTAAACAAGGTGCCGCATGTGGGCGAAACATCCGTCAATTGCACGAACGGGTGCCATCTGGCCGAAAAAGACAAAAAGCTGATCGCAGACTTTGATTTAAAGACATTACATGACAATGAACAATTTTATATTACCCGCCTGGCGGACGGTTCCGCCTGCCAGGTATGTCATCGTCTGTATCCCCATCAAAGCAATGAACTGGCAAGAGCGTTCATTAACATGCATATCGGTTTTATGACCTGCGAGACATGCCATATCAACCGGGAGGAATATACAAAGATAGACTATGAATGGACGGGTTCGGAAACCGCCGATTTTGCGGGAAAACCGTTTGGCGCCCGGTTCAACCCGAAACTCGGCGATGATGCGGAAACCGCTCATTTTATATCGAGAATTTCGGTCTTTTCCGAAGAAAACGGTGAAAAAAGATCATTGCACAATACCTGGGACGCGGAAAAAGCAGAAGCATACCTTGCAAAAGCAAACCAGTGGACCTCTGCCGAGAAAAAAGAACGGCTGGCTTATTTTCACAAAGACATCCATAAAAATGCCGTCAGTGTGACCTGCAATGAATGTCATTCAGCGGACAGTATCCTTGATTTCGAAGCACTCGGTTTTTCGCCCAGAAAAGCACATGACCTTATTGATATTAATATCAAGGGCCTCGTGACCAAATACGAGATCTTTTACTTTCCGGACATGTTCCGTTAAAAACCGGATATGCCGGATACCGGAACAAAAGAATATGATAAAAACACCAGACAATCGGGAAAATACCAAACCGTGCGAACAATAAAACGGGGGCTTTGATGCACATCCGCCGGATTATTCTTGTCCATATGATTGTGGCGTTTGCTGTTTTGGCGACAAGTCCTGCTATTGGCGTTAATATCGTTAATATCGATTTTCTGTTTGAAATTTCAGCAGACTTTAGCGAGCCCAGTGATGTGGCGGTTTCAAAAGACGGGAAAATTTATGTGGTCGACGGTGTGAACAACCGGATAAAAGTTTTTAACAAAAATGGCCAGGCGCTTTCCGTTTTCGGAAAAAAGGGCAGCACGGAGGGGCGGTTTCACTTTCCCCTCGGCATTGATGTGGACAATGCGGGCAATATTTATATTGCGGATGCCGGCAACAGCCGTGTTCAGATATTTGACCGGGATACAAATTTTGTCGCAGCGATTAATCTGCCGGGCAAGGCCGATAAACCCGCGGATCCGACCGATGTGGCGGTCGACGAGTCACGCAACCGGCTGTATGTGGTGGATAACGACAACCATCGGCTTCTTGTTTATGACCTGTCGACGCGGCAATTGATTAATACCATCGGGGGGCCGGGAGATCAGGCGCTGAAATTCAGGTATCCGTTTCTAACAGCACTTAACAAGGAGAATTATCTCTATGTTGTCGATGTTATCAATACCCGGGTTCAGGTCATCAGTCCCGATGGCTTGTTTGTCACCTATGTCGGCGGCTGGGGCGTGGAAAAAGGACAGTTTTTCCGGCCAAAAGGGATTGCCGTTGATGCCAGCAACAGAATTTATGTGAGCGACAGTTACATGGGCGTCATCCAGGTATTCGGCACCTGGGGAGAATTTTACGGGGTGCTGGGGGATGCCCGGCAGAAAGCAGTTAAAAAATTTAAGACACCCGTCGGCCTTTTTATTGACCAGGACAACCGCCTGTACGTGGTTGAAATGCTGGCGCAGAAGGTCAGTGTCTACCGCATTACAGCAAAGGGTCAATGATGCAGAAAAGAATTTTTTGCCGCATCATAACGATTTGTTTTTTTATTGTTTTCCAGACTCCCGCAGCCGGGTCTGCCGCCGCCCCCATTGATGTTCCCAAAAATCCGAATTCGGCCAAAGCATGCGCCATCTGCCATTATCGCTGGATTGGCACTTTTTTTGTCGAAGGCAGGGGAACGGACCTGGTTCCCTATCAATCCGAGAAAGTGGTGGCTGATGCGGAAATGTGCTTTTCCTGTCACGACGGCAGCGTCATGGATTCCCGAAAACGGATGCGCCACGGCAATGAGCATAAAACGGATGTAAAGCCGCCGGCAGACATGAAAATCCCGGCAACCTTCCCCCTTGACGAAAACGGTAAGGTTCAGTGCGCCACCTGTCACACGGCTCATGGCGTGCCGAGCGGGCCCGGTATTGATGAAACCATTTTTCTGCGGGTGTCCAACAGGGATTCGGCCATGTGCCGCATGTGCCATCCGGACAAAGCGGGCGGCCCGGATGCGGGAAATCATAGTCTGGGCGCAAGCGAACAAATCATTCCAAAGACGCTGAAGATGCACGGCGCCCATGAAGGAAGTAAAAAGAATCAAATGATATGTGAAACCTGCCATACGGCCCATGGCGCGCCCCGCGAAGGGTATCTGGTAATGGGCGCCGGTGACAGCGGACTTTGCATAACGTGTCACCGGGATAAGAATATTTTCGATCCGTCCGGCCTGCGAAACGCCAATCATGTGATCAATGTGCGCCCTCAAAAAGCCATGGTGCCGGAGACGCTGCGGGAAAACGGCGCCAGGCTGGGATATGCGGATGTGATCACCTGTCAGACCTGCCACAAAATCCATAATAACAAAATCAATCAACCGGCACTGCTTGTCGAGAAAAATGAAAAATCGCGGTTTTGTATGACCTGCCATACGGACAAACAGCGGCTGGAAAAAACCAGGCACAATCTTGGAATTTCGGCGAAAGAGGAAAAGAACCTGCAGGGGGAAACCGTGTCGGAATCCGGCGTCTGCTCGGCCTGCCATTTGCCTCACAATCCGGCCCGCCGTCTGCCGGAAAAGTATGAAGATACGGACCGGACCACGGCCCTTTGCATGAGTTGTCATGCCCGGGGAAAAGTGGCTGAAAACGAAAAACTTGCCGGCTACAGCCATCCGGTGGGAATGACGCTGGCTGAAATGATCCGTGACGCAGATGCCGATCCTTACCGGACCATTGTCCTGGAAAACGGGCGGCTGGATCTGCCGCTGTTCAATAAATTCGGTGTGGCGGATAAAAACGGCGAAATGACCTGCGCCACCTGTCATGACACCCATGGCGACCCGGAGATCCAAAAAACGCCCCTTGCTGAAACCGGCACGGCAGCGCCCAAAAATACATTGTTGCGAAAGCCGTCCCCCGGACTCTGCCGCGCCTGCCATGATGACAAGTTCGGCATCCGGGGCTCCGGCCATGATCTTGAAAGCGAATTTCCTGACGGCCACGAAATCATGACTCAAAAGATTGACGAACCGGGCTTGTGCCGGAATTGTCACTTTCTTCATAACAGCGAAGCGGACGGGTTTATCTGGGGCCGCAAAATAACAACGGAAACCGGCACGAAAATTTACGATATGTGTGCCGTATGTCATCAAGAGGGCGGACTGGCCGCCCACAAAATTATTCCGGAAAATTCTCATCCGGTCAATGTTCCCTTATCGGAAGGGATGCGGACCCGTTTGAAAGGACTGCCTCTTTTCAATGCGGCCGGGGAGGTGGCAGACAACGGGGTCATGACATGCTATACTTGCCATGATCCCCATCGCCGGACCCTCGTTCTATCGGAAAACGGTGAACCTGTGACCATTGAAGGCCGTCCGCTTGAACGGTTTCTGCGTCTCGACACGGCCCCGGAATCGGATATCTGCCTCCGCTGCCATAACGATAAAACCGATGTCCGGCAGTCGGACCACAACCTGCTCAGGACCGCTCCCGGCGCAACAAATATCGCCGGCGGGACATCGTTTGAATCCGGTGTATGCGGCACCTGCCACCTGGTCCATCATAACGCCGAAGGGATTCGGCTGTGGGCCCGGCAACTGGGCAATGGCGATCATGTAATGGACCGGATGTGCAATACCTGCCATTCTGAAAAAGGCGCGGCTGCCGCCAAAGTGCCGGAGATATCTTCGCATCCGGAAACCTTGTTTGTGGCCAATTTTCAAAATGGTCGCATGGCGGCGCCGGTATTTCCGATTTTTGATCCGGAAAATGCGCACCTGGTCATGGCCGGAAGGATCTCATGCCCGTCATGCCACGATGCCCATCAATGGCGCAGCGACGACTTAAGACAAGGCATTGAGACCAATCGGGAAGGTGATGCGACCTCAAGTTTTTTAAGACCGCACCTGCCTGAACGGGTGTGCAGCCGGTGCCATGGGCCGGAAGGACTGTTTTTGTTCAAGTATTTTCACAAGGCCGATAAACGAAAAGAACAGAATCAGGGGATGGGGAGAAACCGATTTGTTATTCCGTAACCATTATCCGATGCCTCGGCAGAGGGTAATGAAGGTAAAACTGGCGGTGGCCATCATTACCGTGTCTTGTCTGGTGCTGGTTGCATGCCGGATTGTTGAAACAGGCGGTGATGGTGAGTCTTCGGTGCCCGCTCTGGTGCCCGCTCCGGCATCCGGTGTTGCAGATGGTGCGGCCGATGGTCCGGCAAAACCCCCGGTGCCGGATTTCAGTTTTGAAAATCCGGATGTCACCGCATCCACCAATATTCATTATACCGGTAAATATTGTAACGAGTGTCATGAAATAACCCCGGTGGAAGGCCAAGATTCGTATCTGATGTTCGACGGTGACTATAAACGGTTGTGCCGGTGCCATGATCTCTCGCCGAGGATCTATATCCATCCGTTTGACATAACGCCCGCACCGGAAAAAAAGAAACGAATGCCAGCCGATTTTCCTCTGGAAAACGGGCAGGTCACATGCCTGACATGTCATAATATATATTGGCAATGCCAGAAACGGCTGTTTAACCGGAATTCTTTGCGAGGCGCCCCCTATCCGAACCGGACGGAATTTTGCTATAAATGTCATGCCCGGGAAAAATACGAAAAGCTCGATCCCCACCAGCAGATAAACGACGATGGTGAGATCATCATAGAGACATGCCTGATCTGCCATACTGAAAAACCGGATGAAAAACATGCGACGTTTAAGGATGTCAGGTTCTTGGGAGATATAGAGATGATGTGCCGCCGGTGTCACCATATTGCGGGAAATCATTCCGGAAATGCGGATCATATGGGGATTCTGCCGTCGTCGCACGGGTTGCAGCGGATTGAGGCCATGGAAGAAAAATACAACATTCGGCTGCCCCTGGATGAAAACGGAAAAATGACCTGCATTACCTGCCATAACCCGCATGCGCGAGGGGTGATCCCGGCTGATCGTCCCGCGGCCAAAGGGGCGGGCAGTAAGCACAGGCATCGCACCCCGGAAAATTTGTGCAAGGAATGTCATCAAATGTAGCACGGTGCCGGACACCGCCGGGTCGGGGAATAGTCCTTGTCACCTGATGGCAGAATTGCTAAATTATTTTGGTAACACATTTAAATTTTAGCATTCCCGGGCGCTGTTACGAAATAGACTGGCTGGGGAGAATGGAACCCTTCTCCCGTTTGTTTAACCATGAAAATTCGGTGTTAAAGGTGAATATGTTGAGTGCGTCGAACCTAAAAAAAGAAATGCCGGCCGTGATGTTGGTTTTGCTGCTTATTTTTTCATCGGTTGCCCTGGCTGGAACCATTGCCGGGTCTGTCCATGATTTTCGCGGTTATTTGTGGAACGAAAGCGGAGAGATCTGCAAGCCCTGCCATACCCCGCATAATACAAAGCCTTTGCCGGCACCGTTGTGGAACCATGAAATGTCCACCGTGACGTATATCATGTATGACACCGCCCGCTCCCCCACCATGGATGCGGCCGTGGACAGCCAGCCGGGCGGGCCTTCCAAGATCTGTCTTTCGTGCCATGATGGTACGGTGGCGCTGGAAAATTACGGGGATATCAGACATGGCACCATTTTTCTTTTCGGTGATGCTCTGATCGGCACCGACCTGAGCAATGATCACCCGATTTCTTTTGTTTATGATACGTCTCTGGCCATTGAAGACGGTGAACTCTATGACCCGTCCACCAAACTATCGGGCCTGATCCGCAGTTCTGGAACCATTCATGATGATATGCTGTTCCAAGGCCGGATGGAATGTTCTTCCTGCCATGATGTTCATAATACAAGAGCCGTGCCGGGTACGAAACTGCTGCTCAAAGACAATACGGGATCGGCATTGTGCTTAACATGTCATGATAAATAGTGCCAATCCGAAGCAATACCTTTTGACCCGGATCAAACATAAGATGAAAAATTTTTTTATCCTTTTAATATCAATAGTACTGGCCAGCCTGGGATGCGCTGCCATGCCGGACAAAGAAGCACCGCACGGCACGGTTTTCTATCCTCCGCTGCCCCAGCAGCCGCGGCTGCAGTTTCTTCATGCCATATCCGGTGGGCATGACCTGGGAAAAGGGCAGAGTGCGTTTCGGGAATTTCTTGTGGGCAAACACCAGTATCAAACGCTGGGAAGGCCCTATGATGTGGGTGCCGCCAAAGACAGAATATACGTCATGGACCGGATGTATAGAAAAATCGTTATCTTTGATCTGGTCCAAAAGGAGCTGTCGTTTTTAAATGATACCGGCGTGGGAAGCCTTGGTGATCCGTCCGGAATATGGGTGTCTGAAGATGATTTCAAGTATGTTGCGGATATGCAGAGAAAGCAGGTGGTGGTATTCGATGCAAACGACGCGTTTTTCAGGGCGTATGGCGGCAAAGAGGTGTTTGAAAAGCCGGTGGATGTCGCGGTTTACGGCAGCCGTGTATATGTGGTGGACATGGAAAAGGATCAGCTGATTATCCTGGACAAGGCGACCGGCGACGTGATCAGGGCCGTGGGGGAGAAGGGCGACTTTTTTAATCCGACCCATGTGGCGGTGGGACCGTCGGGCAATGTTTTTGTTAATGATGCCTTTAATTTTACGGTCAAAAAGTTTACTCCCGACGGTGCGTTAATCGATACGATCGGGTTTCACGGGGATAATATCGGTGGATTTGCCCGGCCCAAAGGGCTGGCGGTGGATCGGAAGGGCAATCTCTATTCAGTGGATGCGGCATTTGAAAATGTACAAATATTTGATGATCAGGGCCGGCTGCTGCTTTTTTTCGGCGGTGCGGGAAATGCGCCGGGCAGTATGTATCTTCCGGCCGGGGTGGCAATTGATTACCGGAATGTCAGTTATTTTTCCAAATATACGGATCCGAATTTCGAGCTGGAATATCTTGTGTATGTGACGAATACCTATGGCCAGGGAAAGTTGAGTGTTTACGGCTTCGGACACTGGGTCGGCGAGTCCCTTCCGGAAGAATAGACTCGAATAATAAACCGGAGGCATAAAACATGGGGAGTCCACGAAAAAAATGAAATTCCCGGATCAAACCAGACGCCTGTTTGTCCTGGCTGTTTTCTGGGCAGGGACCGTGCTGGCCCTGGCCGGCTGTCACCCGCATGCCGAAAGCGGGGTGTTGGCCTTTTTTTTCCCGGAAGAGCAAGCGGCTGCGGAGGCGGAACCAGGCGCTGAAGCAACGGATGAAAGCCGGGACACTGAAAAAAAATATGTTGATGAAGATCAGTATTATCTGCTGGTCTCTCATAAACCGTATATTGAAAGAAAATGCGCGGAATGCCATGAAGGGGCCGATGCGTTTTCCACCCCGATTTTTGGCTCGGACTGGGACGGTATTTTTAGAAAAGGCGGCGGGAAGCCGGGGCCGCTGACCCTTCCGGTCAAAGAACTTTGCGTAAGGTGCCATAAAGACCTGAACGCCGAGTGGGCAAAAGAACAGGGATTATACCTGCATAAAACAGCCGCTGATGGAGACTGTGTCAAATGTCACGTTCCCCATCAGGGCCGACATCCTTTCCGGCTGATTGCGGAGCCGGACCCATTGTGCATCAGTTGTCATAACGCGAATGAGAAGCCGGGCATTCCAAAATGCATGCGGGAACTGCATGTAACCGGTCCCTGCCTGTCCTGCCATAATGCGCACTTGGGGACTTCAAAAGCGTTGTTAAAGAAAGATTATGAGGAACCGCATCATACCGTTCCTCCGGAGCAGGGCGCATCCCGCGAGAAACTGCCGACCGCGGATAAAACAATACCGAAATAGATAATAAATGCAGATATTTGTATATAATACGCTTTCAATTTTCCTGTTGGATTTGAACATCGGCGATTGGCGATAAATGATTCATCGAAAGATGCTGGCAATTTTAATCGTTTTTATGCAATCGGGTGTTGTTGTTTTGACAACGGTATCGACGCTGTATGCCCGGGAAGGGGATTTTTTTTTTATTGAACGGCCCAAACTGTCCATGGGCGCATCCTATGAACTGGAGGAGGAAAAAAGAGAAACCCCGGAAATGAAAGAAGAAACCACCACGCACGACCTGCAGGAGCGTATCGGTCTCGGGACAAATGGATGGGTGTATCATCCCAATCTGATGGAATACCGGCTGTTTCTGGAGCCCCAATGGCGCCAGGAAAAATTCGATCGCTGGCGCTCCGCAACCGATTCAACTCAAACCAGCCGGAGAAAAACATCGGTGATGGCCTATGATGCAAGAACAACACTGCTTAAGCATAAACCCTGTTCGCTGGATATCTTCGGCAGCCGGAACAATCGCCGGCTTTATCTGACATCTGTCCCGAATTTTGATATTGAAAGTGAAACGTGGGGCACCCGGTTAAATTTCACCAACCCGACACTGCCGGCTTCTTTTGGATTCATCAACCGGAAAGTTGACCAGACCGGATTTTACCAGTCGGAAGAAGACAATAATGAACTGCGGGCAAAAATCCGGCATAATGCCAATAACAGCATTACGGAACTGAATATACTCTATGATGATAGGGACAGAACTACCCGGACGGTGTCGGAAACCATGGATACCTCATCAACGATGACAAATTCGGAGTTGACAAACACCTGGTTTTTTACACAGGACAACCGGGTACGGCTCGATTCCCTGCTTTATAATACCCGGAGCGAATTTGATGATTCTGATTATAACACCTGGGTAATGGCTGAAAATCTTTTCTGGACCCACAGCCAAAATCTGCTGACCCAGTATACGTTAAATTATAATCGGCGGGACGTCAACGACACCGTCACCGAGGAAAGAGCAGTTAAAGCCGGTTTAATCCATCGGCTGTTCAACCGTCTCACAACAGATCTTGGTGCCAGCGCCAGGGTAAACGATTTTGTCGGCGGCAGCGAAGACGCTTATCAGGCAAATCTCGGATTTAATTATCGACGGCCGATTTCCTGGGGCAATCTCGAACTGGGTGCTGGGTATGATTACGGGATGACCGAGCGAAGCGGCACCGGTCAAACAATACCCACCGAAGAGCGCCGAGTATTGTCATCATCTGTGGAAACCTATCTGGACAAAGAGAATGTTGAATTCGATACGATTGTGGTTATCGATGTACCCGGGACCCGGGTTTTCATAAGGGATGTGGATTACCGAATCGAGATGGTCGGTCCCGATGTGCGAATCAGCCGCACCCTCCTCGGCGACATCGCAGACGGCCAGCTGGTGAGTGTGCGGTACAGCTATCGTGTGGATACGGGGTATGACGATTCCCGGTTCGGACAAAGTTATCGATTCGGCCTGGATCTGTGGTCCTTTTTATATTTTATGTATACCCACGGCCGTCTGGATCAGAATATTACATCCGGGGAATCTCGCAGCGAGCCCATTGATGATACCTACAACAGGGTGCGTATCCGGCTTGAAGCCGACTGGTCCGAGACGCAGTTTTTATATGAAGACCAGGACCGCCGGAACGGAAACTCCAGCGTTACCAAAAGTGTGCGCCAGCTCATTAATCTCAGAGCGTGGCGGAATTTTTATTTCAACTTCTCGGGAGATTACGGAGAAAGAGAGTTTACAGACACCGGTGAAGACGAAACATTCTACACCCTCGGAACCAATATCAGCTGGACCCCGAAATGGTGGTGCAGTTTCAGCCTGATCTGTCTGCGGAACAGTATTTCCGGAGACCGACAGGATATGCTTTATTCGGAAATCGGCCCGACCATCCGGCTGGCATACGGTGTCTGGACCGGGACGATCTCTTACCGGCTGACGGATCAGGAAGATAGGGAAAATGATGACAGCCTGTGGCGGCAGCGGCTCTATTTTATTGTAAGCAGAAGCCTCTGGTAAGCGATGCCATGAACCGTCATTGCGTCAAAGCAGTTGCAACCGCCTTGGAATAACAATGGATTCTGTATTACTAAAAATTTCTGTGATTCATCGTCATCCCCTTCTCGTTATATTGATTGCAACTCTTTGCCTGGGGATGGCCGCATGCCATAAGTCGCCGGCACCAATGCTGCCGGATTCGGGTTTATCCTGGCCGAACCCCCCGGAAGTAAAGCGGATACAGTTTTTAAATGCGGTATCAACGCCAGCGGATTTAAATATCAGAGCCGGGATGGTTAAACAGGTTGTCAATTATATCATTGGCAGTCCGGCGGCACGCATTGTTTTTCCCTATGGCGTGTCGTCTGATGATCAGGGCCGGCTCTATGTGGTTGATACGTTCCAAAAGCGGGTGCATGTTTTTGACGCGGACGGAAACAATTATTTTGCATTTCCCGCAGACGGGAAAAGGCTTGCCGCTCCAGTGGGAATTGGCGTTGATTCAAATGGATTGATCTATGTCACGGATGCGGAAGACGGGGTGGTCAAAATTTTTAAAGACCGCGGCCGTCAATTTGTATCCGAACTGGGCCGGGGCGATCTTCAGCGGCCGACCGGTATTGCCGTCAATTCCGGGACATCGGAACTGCTTGTGGTGGATACGCTGTTGTCGCAGGTTTTCAGGTATGATCTGGCCAGTCATGCGCAAAAAGGTGCTTTTGGCGGCAAAGGCATGGATGCCGGCCAGTTTCATTATCCCACCCAGATATGCGTGACTTCGGCCGGAAACATCATCGTATCCGATTCATTAAATTTCCGGGTGCAGGTGTTTTCTCCGGACGGCCTGTTTTTGAACACGTTCGGGCAGATGGGGCGTGGCCCCGGCACGTTTTCAAGACCCAAGGGCGTGGCATCCGACAGCGCCGGCAACATTTATGTGGTGGATGCCCTGTTTGACAATGTCCAGATGTTTGATGCGTCAGGCCGTCTCTTAATGGCATTCGGTGATCATGGCGGCGGATACGGAGAGTTCTGGCTCCCCAACGGAATTTATATTGATAACAACGACCGGATTTATGTGTCTGATTCAAGCAATCAGCGGGTTCAGGTATTTAAATATATAAAAGAAGATATTGCAAATGAAGACAAATAAAAAAATAATCATAACAGTCGCTTCGCTGATGTTGTTTTTTTTCGCCATGTCCGCCTCGGCCGGAAATATCCGTTTGACTAAACATAATCTTTCCGTCAGCGGCCCGGGTTCCATCGCTGCGGCATCGGAGAGCAGAATTTGCATTTTCTGCCATATCCCCCATCGGGAAGGTTCTCAGATGCCGTATCTCTGGAATCGGTCTTCTCCCGCAGGACCGTATACCCCGTATGACAGTTCCACGCTCAAAGCAAGGGTGGGCCAGCCCACCGGATCTTCACGCATGTGCCTGAGCTGCCATGACGGGACCATCGCCCTTGGCGCCGTCGCTTCCCCGGCCGCGGAAATACCGTTTAAGGGCGGTGTAAGGTTTATTCAGGAAGAACGATCGTCGCATTTAGGTACCGACCTGTCCGACGACCACCCCATATCGTTCGTGTATGATACCGCTTTGTCTGTTGAAAACAGGGAGCTCCGGGACCCGGCGCTGCTGCCGCCGGCCGTAAGGCTGGAAAATGACAACATGCTGCAGTGCATCTCGTGTCATGATCCCCATGATGACACCTATGGCCGGTTCCTGGTGATGGACAATACGGCATCAGCGCTTTGCACTGCCTGTCATGATATAAGCGGCTGGCATCGTTCTTCTCATTCACAATCCAGTGCATTGCTGAACAGAACCCGCGGGCACTGGCCGAATACCGATTACGCGACCATTGCTGAAAATGGATGTCAAAACTGCCATAAACCACATACGGCGGGAACAAAAAACCGGTTGCTGATATCTGCCTTTGAAGAAGACAATTGTCTTGTCTGCCATGATGGCGGCACGGCGTCTTCGGACATTGCGTCAGTGATCACAAAACGGTATAATCATCCGGTATATGAATATGCGGGCGTTCATGATCCCACGGAGGATTTTTCTTCCCGCAGCGTTCCCAAACATGTTGAATGCAGTGATTGCCACGATGCCCACCAGGCAAACAGCGACCCGGCTATGAGCAATTCCATGGCTTCCGGTGCAACAAAGGGTGCATCCGGGATATCTGCCGGCGGACAGATGGTGGCAGAGGCCCGGTATGTTTATGAAATTTGTTTCAAGTGCCATGCGGATAATAATGTCATCAATGCGCTGCCGGTTACCCGTCAGATTGTCCAGCTGAATACCCGGCTTGAGTTTGATCCGGCAAACCCTTCGTTTCATCCGGTGGCGGGGCCGGGCAAAAACCCCGATGTTCCGAGCCTGATGCCCCCATATACCAGCACCAGCACGATCAGCTGCACGGACTGTCATGGCAACAGTGATGCTTCCGCCGCCCGGGGGCCCCATGGCTCAGACTGGCAGTATCTGCTGACCAAACGGTATGTGACAGATGATTATACAACGGAAACGCCTTCCAGTTACGCGCTGTGTTATCAATGCCATAGTCGGTCAACACTTTTAAATGATGAGAGTTTTCCTCACAGTCTCCATGTTGTGGGTCAAAAAGCGCCGTGTTCAGCCTGCCATGATCCGCACGGTGTCAGTTTTACGCAGGGCAATTTTCTGCGCAACAGTCATCTCATCAATTTTGACGTATCGATTGTTTTGCCAACCAATACGGGCCGGCTTGAATTTAATGATCAGGGCCGTTTCCGGGGAGAATGTTTTTTAAACTGCCATGGCAGAGCCCACAATCCGCAAAATTATCCGCAATAAAATCAATTTACTGGTGTTGCATCAGCGATCGGTTGCCGGGCACGGATGCTTGAATAGGTGAACAAAAAACAACAGGAATTTAAAAATGAAAAAAATATCTTATCACTTGTTTGATTTTATAATCATAATTCTGGTGCTGATATTGATTGCCGGGTGCAAGCAGATGGGGGATTCATCGGAAAAATCCTCTGAAAACAATTCCACCGGCGATCACATGGCTTCAGAATTTTCAGAAAAAACATCGGAAGATATGTCAGATCCCTTTACGGGCACCGTCGTTGAGACAATTTATGCCAGCCGCTATACCTATGTTCAGGTCGATACCGGTGAAAAGAAGGTATGGGTGGCATCCCCGGCTTTTAACGGCCAACCCGGCGATGTGGTTGCAGTCCCGTCCGGATTGCCCATGGCGGATTTTAAGAGCAAAACCCTTGATCGTGAATTTGAAATGATTTATTTTGTGGGCGCGATTCATCGGCAGGATGAGAATGAAGCAACGCTCCAGGAGCCGGAGTTGCCGAAGGATCATCCACCCGTCACCGGCCGGCAGGAACTGCCCGAAGGCCACCCGGCCGAAGCGCAGATGACGCACCCACCCATGAGCGGGATGCCTGATAGTCCGGCCGTGGAAAGCGGTGAAATAAAACCGGCAGCGGGCGGGCAGACGGTATCTGAAATCATCACCGGCCGAAAACGTCTGGCCGGTAAAAAGGTAAAGGTCCGGGCGAAAGTCGTCAAGTTTACGCCGGATATCATGGGCAAGAACTGGCTCCACGTGCAGGATGGCACCGGCGATGACGGCACAAACGATTTAATCGTCACCACTGGAGCTACGGTGAATGTCGGGGATGTGGTATTGATCCGCGGGGTGGTGTCGGCGGACCGCGACTTCGGGTATGGACTCAAGTATCCGGTAATCATAGAAAACGCTGATGTTATGCTTGAGTAAGGCGTCTTAATCGATGACGCCATCCGCGTGTCGTCCGCATGGAAATGGCTTTTGTCGGAGGGGCGAAAACCGTAAACAGACATTGATTATTTCAAGGCTAATATCGCCAGGGTCACGGCCATGAGCAAAGCCGGCGATCACGACTATCATCTGCATATCGCGGAAATGCACAATACCGGCGCGGCCGGCGCCCTGACCCGGTGCAGCTTTATTGCGTTTTGTTCGGGCATAATGAACAAGCCGTTTCAAAGCCAGATGGTGGTCATCGGCGACATGAGCCTGGCGGAACGATCGTCAAAACATCCAACCTGGCCGAATTCCTTCAAGTGGCGTTTGACTCCGGCGCCAAACGCATCCTGATCCCCACCAGCAGCGTGGGCGACATCCCGATCATTCCCGGCGAACTCTTCGCCAAGTTCCAGACCAGCTTCTATTCCGATCCGGTGGACGCGGCGTTTAATGCCCCGGGGGTGGAGTAAGGATATTTAGTTTTTCTGCAACGCATTTTCTGGGCTTCATCAGACCATTTTTCCCCCGAACGTTTTAGTTTCCCTATCAACACCGGAAAAAATCCTTGCCTCTCCATCGCATTAATGGTTAATGATGAACTTTTTGAAAGGAATAAAATCGAATGAGCCTTTTATCGTCAAGCGTATCCATCACCCGTTACCGGGTGACGGGCCGGCTGCCCGAGGCCGCCCTTGAATATGTAAGGGAAAATCTGCAGCAAAACGCCGTCCGGGACATCGACAATGATCCCGTGGAGCAGAGTGTGGGGTGGACCCCGCTGGAAACCCCGTTTCAGCCGGATTTTGAAGCCGCATCCATTGTTTACGGCACGGCCTTTGTCTTTTCCCTGCGCATGGACAAAAAAACCGTTCCCGCAAAGATTTTAAAAAAACATCTGGAGGCGGCTGTTGCCGGGCGTCTGGCCAAAACCGAGCGCAATACCCTGTCCCGCATGGAAAAAGCCGAACTCAAGGAGGAGGTCTTTCGCCGTCTCCTGGTCCGGTTGCCGGCGGTTCCCCATGTTTATGACGTGGTATGGCATTACGAGACCGAAGACCTCTGGTTTTTTTCCAATCTCAAGGCCGCCAACGAGGCATTGGAAACCCTGTTCACCAAATCCTTCAAGATTTCCATTGTCCGTATGTTTCCTTATACCGCGGCAGAACATCTCTGTGGCCTGAAATCCCATGAAAAAGATGTGCTGATGAAACTGTCGGCCACGCATATGCAGGAAGGAGGCGGTCATGCTTGATATATCCGTGGCGTATAACCGCTACAAGTTCCTGGGGCATGAGTTTCTCACCTGGCTCTGGTTCATGATCGATACCGATAAAGAAAATCTGATGGAAGGCATCATTGATCTGGCCGATATTTATGTCGGCAGCCGGGTGGTGCTGGAAAACAGCAGCCACAACCGGGATGAGACCATTACCATCAAAGGCGACGGCGCCGGCTTCGAGGAAGGGGTGACGGCCCTGAAAAAAGGGGCCAAGGTGACCGAAATCAGCCTGGTGGCCACCATTGGCGACGGCGAGTGGCGGTTTCATCTCAAGGGGGAAAGCCTTAACATCAGCAGTCTGAAACCGCCGGAAACCGGCCGGATCGAATCCCCGGACGAAATGGAGGGCGCGGTGCTGGAGAAAATTTTTCTCTGCGAAAAGGCTTTGTCTCTGGTGTATGCCCTTTATGGAAAATTTGTCCGGCGGCGGGTGTCGCCGGACTGGCAGTCGAAGGAAACCGGCCGCATGGCGGCATGGATCGCCGCAGCGTAAATAAGAGTTAGAATTTGATTTGAATCACGGCTCCTCATCACGCCGCCAGATGGGACACGAGGATTTTAAGGCCGATCAGGATCAGGATCACGCCGCCGGCAAAGGCCATGCGGTGTCCGAGTTTTTGGCCGAAATAACGGCCCGCACGGATGCCGATCACCGACATGGCCGCCGTGACCAGGCCGATGATGACGCAGGGATACCAGATGGACACGTTGATCATGGCCAGGCTCAGGCCCACGGCCAGGGCGTCGATGCTGGTGGCCACCGACAGCAGGACCAGGCTGGCGCCCCGGGACGGGTCGGCCTGAAAGGTTTCCGTATCGGTTTGCATGGCCGAATGGATCATGCGGCCGCCCACAAAGGCGAGCAGCCCGAAGGCGATCCAGTGATCCACCGCGGAAATCAGGTGGGCCACGGTAATGCCCGCGGCCCAGCCGATGACCGGCATGAAGGCCTGGAAAAGTCCGAAATGAAAAGAGAGCCGGAACACGCCCCGTTTTCCCTCGAGCTTTCCGGAGGTGCCGGCGGCAACGGATACGGCGAATGCATCCATGGCCAGGCCCACGGCGATCATCAGGATTTCAAATATATTCATATGTATATAAATCAAAGGCGTTATCAGACGATCGTTTCTCTGCATACGCCATCGGCTGTCCGGATTCAACCGCTTTATTGGATTGTGCATGCATATATTATGGTTTCGTGAAAAGGGTTTGCTCGCTTCTTTTTATCCGAAAAAGTTCAATCGCGCTCGCAAAATCTTTTCACGGAATCGCCGACAATGACCGATTCACAATACATAAGGAGAGAAAACATGAAGGAAGTGGTAATTGTTTCAGCATGCCGGACGGCCATCGGGACTTTCGGCGGAACATTGAAGGATTTAAACGCCGCCACCCTGGCAAGCGTGGTCATGAAGGAAGCGGTGAAGCGGGCCGGGATCGATCCGGCCATCATCGATGATGTGCGCTTCGGATGCTGCATGGACCCCACCGATACCTTGAACGTGACCCGGGTGGGCGCGCTTCTGGCCGGGATTCCGGATTCCGTGCCGGCGGTCACCATCAACCGGGTCTGCATTTCCGGCATGGAGGCCACCCTTTCGGGAATGGCCATGATCCAGGCGGGAATGGCCGACGTTATTCTTTCCGGCGGCGTCGAACATATGTCTTCCGCGCCGTATGAAGTGCCGTCGGCCCGCTGGGGATGCCGGCTGCAGGACCAGGTGTTCGTGGATTCGGTGATCCGTCGGCTTCACTGCGGTTCCCACGTGATCCCCTTTGCCGCGGGCGGGCCCGTGGATGCCACAAAAGAACCGGCCTCCATGTTTGTGGGCAAACCATATATCATGGGCCATACGGCCGAATTTATCGCGCAGATGGAAGATATCAGCCGCCAGGAGATGGACGAGGTGGCCCTGCGCAGCCACAACAACGCGGAACGCGCCACCAAGGAAGGGGATTTTGCCGATGAGATCGTGCCCGTGCCGGTCCCCCAGCGGAAAAAAGATCCCATCATGTTCGACAAGGACGAGCATTTCCGGCCTGGCATGACCATGGCGGACTTGCAGAAACTGCCGGCGGCCTTTGTTCCCAAGATCGGCAAGGTCACTGCCGGTAATTCTTCCGGCATCAACGACGGGGCAACCGCCATGATCATCATGTCGGCGGATAAGGCAAAGGAACTGGGCCTTACTCCCCTGGCCCGAATCAAGGCAACGGGCAAGGGAGCTTGCCATCCTTCCATCATGGGGCTTTCCCCGGTGCCGGCGGTCAATGATCTGCTGAAGAAAAGCGGTTATAAACTGGCCGACTTTGAACTGATCGAACTCAACGAGGCGTTTGCGGCCCAGTACCTGGGATGCGAAAAACAGCTCGGCCTGAACCGGGAAATCACCAACGTGAACGGCTCCGGCATCGGTCTGGGCCATCCGGTGGGCTCCACGGGCGCACGTATCATGGTCTCTTTGCTTTACGCCATGCGCAAACGGGGGAAAAACCTGGGTATGGCCACCCTGTGCGGCGGCGGCGGGATTTCCATGGCAACGGTGATCGAAACCCTCGGATAAAAAAATGGATATCAAAACCCATACCGCGGATCTGGTTTCCCGTATCCGAAAGACCTCGCCCCTGGTGCACAACATCACCAATTTCGTGGTGATGAACTCATCGGCCAATATCCTGCTGGCCCTGGGCGCGTCCCCGGTCATGGCCCACTGCAAGGCCGAGGTGGCGGAAATGGCCACCCTGGCCCATGCCCTGGTGGTCAATATCGGCACCCTGGATGAGCAGTGGGTGGCATCCATGATCCTTGCGGCCCAAGCATCCAATAAAAAAGGGATTCCCGTTGTTCTTGATCCGGTGGGGGCCGGGGCCACGCGATTGCGAACGGAGATGGCGAAAAAAATCATGGCTGAGGCGAAAATAGCGGTCCTGCGGGGCAATGCTTCGGAAATTCTTTCCTTGAGATCATCAGATGTGAAAACGCGGGGGGTGGATTCTTCCCTGGCCATGAGCCGGGAAGTGGCCGACACCGCCATGGCCATGGCCCGGGAATTGGATTGCATTGTCGCGATTTCAGGCGAAAAAGACAGTATTACCGACGGCGGCCGCATGTTTTATGTGTCAAACGGTCATCCGATCATGACCCGGGTGACCGGCATCGGATGCGGCCTGAGCGCCGTGACCGCCGCCTTCTGCGCCGTGGCCGAAGGCGACATGCTTGCCGCCGTGGCTGCGGCCCATGGCTATTACGGGCTGTGCGGCGATCTGGCGATAAAAGTCAGCCACCGGCCCGGCAGTTTTTTTACCGCGTTTCTGGATATGCTTTACACGACCGGTTCGGAGGACATCCACGCCGGTCTGAAAGTGGACCTGTCATAAGGAAAGGTCGATCATTTTTTTTACCGCTTCATAGGCGGGCGCCCGGATGTCCGCCGGGACCCTGACCTCGCCGCTGAGGTTGTCAAGGCACACGGCAACGTCGGCCAGGGAAATTTTTTTCATTTCCGGGCAGACCATTCTGGCGGAGGCCGGATAAAAGGTTTTTTCCGGATTTTGCTTTTGCAGCGGATATAACAGTCCGTTTTCCGTGCCGATAATAAAGCTGGTTCGGCCGGACTCCCGGGCATGCCGGAGCATGCCCGATGTGCTGGTGACCAGGTCGGCCAGTGCCAGAACCTCGGCCCGGCATTCCGGGTGGGCCATGAAAAACGCCCCGGGGTGGGCCTGTTTTTGCCGCATCACCGCCTCGGCGGTCAGCCGGTCATGAATCGGACAATATCCGGGCCATGCATGGACGGTTTTTCCGGTTTTGGAGGCGGTCCATGCGGCCAGGTTCCGGTCCGGCACCATGAGCACTTCGGTAGCTTCAAGGCTGTTGACGACTTCAACGGCGTTGGCCGAGGTGCAGCAGATGGTGGAGATGGCCTTGACGGCCGCGGTTGAATTGACATAGGTGACAACGGGCATCTTGGGATGTTGTGCGATCCGGGCGGAAAGGGCCGCGGGTGTCACCATGTCGGCCATGGGGCATCCGGCGTTGGCTTTCGGCAGGAGCACCCGTTTATCCGGCGAAAGGATGGATGCGGTTTCAGCCATGAAATGGACCCCGCAGAACAAGATGATATCAGCCGGGGTTTCGGCGGCCCGGATGCTCAATTCAAGGGAATCCCCGCACAGGTCGGCGATATCCTGGATTTCCGGGGGCTGGTAGTTGTGTGCCAGGATCACGGCGTTTTTTTTTGCGGCCAGTTCCCTGATCCGCTGTGGCAATGCGGCGTTCTGATGATTGTTCGGTTTGTTGTTCATTTTCGTCTATTCCTCTTCCTCCAGTTTCAGCACATCCGTGCCGGCGGGCGCCTCGAAATGGAATAAATTATCATCCATCTCATTAGAAAAATTGAGGTTTTTAAACTCAAGCCGGGTTTGATCGTCGTAGGCGTTGATGGTCAGGACCCCGACGATATCGAAGGTGGATTTGTCGATGTTTAAATAAATTTCATGCAGATCCAGTTGTTTCCGGTGGGGGATCAGCCGCAGCGTATGAAGTCCCTCACCGGCCGGCGGGGCAACGCTGACCGTGAATGCTTCCGGAATCAGACGGATATTGGAGAGAAAACTGGCGCCCTTGCCGTCGCCGAAATAGGCCAGGGCGTCGCCGATGATGACCTGCCGGTCTTCAGGACGGTAGATCCAGAGGGTTTTGCCGTCGGTGATGATGGCATGAGTCTCCGGGGTCGCATACTCCCATCGCATCCTGCCGGGGTGTTTGATCCAGACCCGGCCGGCGGCGGTGTCCCTGATATCTAATGCGGCCAGCGTGGATTCCTGGGAAAAGTCGGCTGAAAAGTCGGCTGAACCGAATCGCTGCACCAGCCGGTCCATGATTTCCTCGACAGTGGGTTGATCCGGAACAACGGTCTTCTCCTCCGATGCCCCGGCCGCAGCCATCCCGAAAAGCAGCCAGATAATCAATACCGTAACAATCAAAAGTGATTTTTTCATTTTTTCCCCAATACTTAATGTTTTACTTCCGGGAACTTTTTAAAATTATTAATTTCCGTTCAGGTGCAAAGTAGAACGTATTGATGTCAGGATCAAGAAAATTGCCGTTCGATGTGAGATTTATTTTGTTGGTTCATGCGGCAATTCTTTGTTTTAATTATAATCCCGCATTGTTTTGATTGGTTTTTCCTTGACACCTGAAAAATTCTTTTGATATGTATCTCATTTTCTTATAGTCGATATATTTTCAAATAATCTCTTTGTAAGCGATTTAATCGGACGTTGTAGAAAATCATCCATGTTTATCAGATGGCTTGGACCGGGTTGTGCGTTTCAGCTTAACTTAATATATCTTTAGGAGGTTATTATGCAAAGAAGAATCAGGAAGGTGGCGGTAATCGGTTCCGGTATCATGGGCGGCGGAATCGCGGCCCTGCTTGCCAGCGCCGGCGCGGACGTGTTGCTCCTCGACATTGTCCCTTTTGATCTAAAGGACGAGGAAAAGAGCAAACCGGCCGCAAGGAACCGGATTGTCAAGGCCGGCTTTGACGCGGCCCTGAAATCCCGCCCCCCGCTCTTCATGGACAAAGCCGACGCGGCCCAGGTTGCCATCGGAAACCTGGAAGACGATTTCGACAAGCTCGCCGATTGTGACTGGATCGTGGAAGTGGTCGTGGAAAATCTTAAAATCAAGCAGGACCTGTTCAAACGGATCGACAAAGTCCGAAAGGCCGGTTCCGTGATCAGTTCCAACACATCGGGTATCCCCCTTAAAGACATGTCACAGGACCTGAGCAAAGACATGCGCGCGCATTTTCTGGGAACCCATTTTTTCAACCCCGTCCGCTACATGCATCTGCTGGAGATCATCCCCGGCCCGGACACGTTGCCGGAAGTTCTTACTTTCATGGCCAACTTCGGTGAGAAAATGCTTGGCAAAGGGATCGTCTGGGCCAAAGATACCCCCAATTTCATCGGTAACCGCATCGGTGTCCAGGGTATCGGCAAGGCCATGCAGGCCATGTTGGAACATGACATGAGCATCCCCGAGGTCGATGCGCTTTTCGGCCCGCCCATGGGGCGTCCCAAGACCGCGATTTTCAAAACCTCCGACCTGGTGGGCCTTGACACCATGGCCCATGTCTCCAAAAACTGCTATGAACTCTGCCCGGCCGATGAAATGCGCGACACCATGAAGGTGCCGGCATTTGTCGAGCAGATGATCGAAAAGAAACAGCTCGGCAACAAGACCAAGGGCGGTTTCTACAAAAAGGAACTGACGCCGGAATGGAAAACCATCCGCAAGGTCATCAACCCCAAGACCGGCGAATATGAGGAATACGGCAAAGCGGACTTTCCCTGTCTGCAGGCTGCCAAAGCCGCCAAGACCCTGCCGGAAAAAATCAAGGCCGTCCTTTATGGGGATGACAAAGGCGCTAAATATGCATGGGATGTGGTGGCCAACGGCCTGATCTATTCCGCCAACCGGGTTCCGGAAATCTCGGATACCATTGTAGACATTGATAATGCCATGAAATGGGGCTATAATTGGGAATTCGGCCCGTTTGAGACATGGGATGCCATCGGTGTCGCCGAATCCGTGGCCAAAATGGAAAAAGACGGTCTTACCGCTCCGAAAAACGTCAAGGCCATGCTGGCCTCGGGCGCGAAGACATTCTATAAGCTGGAAGGCGGCAAAAAAATGTTTTTTGATTTTGCCGCAAACAGCTACAAGCCGATGCAGCTCAGCCCCAAGGCCATTGTCCTGGCCGATCTGCGGGCCAACAATAAGGTGGTCAAGTCCGTTGGCTCCTGCTCGCTGATCGATCTGGGCGACGGCGTGTTCGACCTTGAATTCCATTCCAAGATGAATGCCATCAACAAGGAGATGGTCGAGTTCATGATGGAAGCCGGCGAATATGTCTTAGACAACGGCGTCGGCCTGGTCATCGGCAACCAGGCATCCGGTATGCCCGCGCCTTTCTCCGCCGGCGGCGATCTGGCTTACATGCTGGGCCTGGCTCGTGACGGCAAATTTTCCGAAATCGATGATTTCATCCGCAATGTTCACAAGGGAATCATGGGTACCAAATATGCCCCGTATCCCGTGGTTGCCGCGCCTCACGGTCTGGCCCTGGGCGGCGGATGCGAGGTCTGCATGTCGGCCGACCGGATCGTGGCCCATTCCGACCTGTTTATGGGACTGGTGGAAATCGGCGCCGGTCTGGTTCCCGGCGGCTGCGGCATGATCCATCTCTGGCAGAACTATATCAACGCCAAGCCCGGCATTGCCAAGATAACGGATCTTGCCGGCTTTTTCATCCAGGCGTTCATGTGCGTAGCCCAGGCCAAGGTGTCCGCGTCGGCGGCCGATGCCAGAAACAACGGGCTTCTGAAAGCCACCGACCGGATCGTTTACAATAAAGACCTGCTCATCGGCGAAGCCAAAAAGGAAGTGCTCAAGATGGTCGATGACGGTTATATGCCGCCGAAGAAGAAAAAGACCATGGTGTTCGGCCGCGAAGCCCACGGCATGCTCTGGGCGGAGATGCTCAACATGAAATCCGGCGGTTATATCACCCCGCACATGGAGTTCGTGGCCAAGAAAGCGGCCTACTGCATGTCCGGCGGCGATGTGCCCCAGGGGACCATGGTTTCCGAGGAATATCTGATGACCCTGGAGCGGGAAGCCTTTGTCGAGCTCTGGAAGACCGAGGGGACCCAGAAGATGGCCGAGCATATCATGACCACGGGCAAACCCTTGTTCATTTAATATACAATAACTGAAATTTCAGGAGGATATAAAGATGAGAGAAGCTTATATCGTTACCTCACTCCGGACCCCGGGATGCAGGCGGAACAAGGGCGCTTTTGCCCAGACCCGGCCAGAGGATCTGCTGGTCACGGTGCTCAACGCCGTTGTGGAAAAAACACCGGGCGCGGCGAAAAAAGACGTCGAGGACATTCTGATCGGCTGCGCCTTCCCGGAAGCCGAACAGGGGCTTAATATCGGCCGCGTGGCCGCACAGATGGCCGAATTTCCGGACAATACCTGCGGCGCCACGGTCAACCGGTTCTGCGCATCGGGCCTGGAAGCCATTGCCCTGCAGGCCATGCGGGTTAAATGCGGATACTGCGACGTGGCCATCGGCGGCGGGCTGGAATCCATGTCGATTGTTCCCATGGGCGGCAACATGCCCCGACCCCATCCGGAATGGGCCAAGAAAAATCCGGATGTCTACATTTCCATGGGGATCACGGCGGAAAACGTGGCCAATCGCTACAAAGTCACCCGGCAAATGCAGGATGAATTCGCCTATCATTCACAGATGAAAGCGGCCAATGCCCAGAAGAACGGGCTATACAAGGAAATCGTTCCCACCCCGGCCGTGCGTTTTACCGAAAAGAACGGCCAGTGGATTTCGGAATCCTTTATCCAGGATTTTGATGACGGGGTCCGGGCCGACACAACAGTTGAGGGTCTGGGCAAGCTGCGTCCGGCTTTTGCGGCTACGGGGTCTGTCACGGCCGGCAATTCCTCCCAGACCACGGACGGTGCCGCCGCCACCCTGATCATGAGCGAAGATGCCGTCAAAAGACTGGGTGTCAAGCCCGTGGCCAAGCTGGTGGCCTATACGGTCGCCGGGTGTAAATCCGATGAAATGGGCGTTGGCCCGGCTTATGCCATTCCCAAACTGCTCAAGATGACCGGCCTGAAGGTCGAGGACATCGGCGTGTGGGAAGTCAATGAGGCCTTTGCGTCCCAGGCCATCTACAGTATGCAGCAGCTCGGCCTTTATGACAAGCGTGAACTCTGGACATCCGACAGTGACAAACGCATCATCAATGTCAACGGCGGCGCCATCGCCCTGGGACATCCCCTGGGATGCACCGGCGCGAAGCTTTGCGCGCAACTGATTAACACCATGAAGGAACGCGGCGCCAAATACGGTGTCGAATCCATGTGCATCGGCGGCGGAATGGGCGCGGCAGCCCTGTTTGAGCTGGTTTAATTAACTCCTGTTTGTTCAGTATTGTTTCATAGCACAAAAAAGAGGCCGTCCGATGGAGCGGCCTCTTTTTTGTGCGTTACCGGTAAGAATTTTAGAACCCGGAGCCGCTTTTGACGTTTTGTCCGCCGGTCCGGCAATAGTCGAAGATGACTTTGGCCGCGTTATTGAATATGTCAAAATCAATGGTGCCGAATTCTTCCTTGATTTCTTTCGCCATTTCAGGAGTTTTGACTTCGCCGACGGTAATCAGGCGGCGGACGATCTGGGCCTTGTAACCGGGAGATGAGTTGAAGGCCAGTTCCGGATTGTTATGCTTGCACTCTTTTTTTAATTTTTCCAGGCGCTTTTCGTACTCGGATAATTTTTTTTTGAGCCTGATTTTGATCAGCGGGTCATCCGGCAGGCGAATGTTGAGGTATTTGATCATGATACCGATCTTTCCTTGTCAAGAGTCATGCAATGGGCGACGCGATAAAGCCAAGGAACGGAAATGCGCGCGGCTTATCATTGAAAATCAGAGTATTGCTTGCAAAAAAATACATGGATGCGAGCCAAATCGTTCGGCGACATCATCCAGAATGAACCTTTTGATGAGTTTATTTAATTAGCAGTGAAGCATGGCCGATGCAAGTGGAAATAAAAAACTTTACACGTTCCAGCCGGCTGATATATGAAATTCCTTTACCATTTTCATCGGTTAAAGGGATGGCTTTTTTAAACAAATCCATGTTGCGGCGTTCACCATTTACATTTCTAAGGAAGACCCTATGCACAAGCTGTTGACCGATCGGCCGGGAGAAAAGATGTTTCTTCTCGGCAACGAGGCCATTGCCCGGGGCGCCATTGAGGCGGGTGTGGCATTTGCCTCCACATACCCGGGCACGCCATCGTCTGAGATTTCCGCCAATTTTTTCCAGATTTCCCGGGAAAGCGACCTTTATTTTGAATACAGCACCAATGAGAAGGTGGCCCTGGAAGTGGCGGCCGCGGCGGCCAACGCCGGGGTTCGAACCATGTGCATCATGAAGCACGTGGGCGTGAACGTGGCGGCCGACGCGCTCATGACCCTGGCGTATGTGGGCGTGCGGGCCGGACTGGTGATTCTGACCGCCGATGATCCGTACATGTTTTCCAGCCAGAACGAGCAGGACAACCGGTATTACGGCAAGCTGTCCGGCCTGCCCATATTAGAGCCGTCCACCGGGGAAGAAGCCCGGGAAATGATGGCATATGCCTTTGAAATTTCGGAAAAACTCCAGGAACCGGTGCTGCTGCGCACCACCACCCGCTTAAACCATTCCACGTCCCAGGTCACTCTGGGGCCGATCCGCAAGCCGGTGACCAAAGGGGATTTTGCGAAAGATCCGTTTAATTATGTCACCGTGCCCGCGGTATCCCGCAAACTTCATGTCAAGCTGCTGAAAAATATCGAAAAGGCCCAAGCCCTGTCCGAGGAATCCCCCTATAACCGGATCGACGGCAACGGCTCCTGGGGGATCGTGTGCAACGGCGTCAGTTATAATTATGTCCGGGATGCCGTCCGGGACCTGGGCATCACCGAAAAGGTCAGGATTTTCCGGGCGGGCTTTTCCCATCCATTGCCGGCGGATAAAGTGAAATCGTTTCTTTCCGGATGCGAAAAGGTCCTGATCGTGGAAGAAGGCGAGCCGTTCATGGAAGAGGCGGTCAAGGCCATGGCCCAGGAAGCCGGATTTATCAATCGGATCGCCGGAAAAGGGCCGGATCTGTTTTCCCGCCTTTTTGAATTTGATCCGGTCCTGGTCCGTAGCGTGATCGCATCCTTTTTCAATGTGGACTGTCCCGAATCACGGGTGCCGGATCTCGCCGATCTCCCGGCTCTGCCCCAGCGGCCCCCGAACCTGTGCGCCGGGTGTTCCCATCGCGCCACGTTTTACGCCGTCAATAAAGCCACCGAAGGGATCGCCAATATCCGTCCCACCGACATCGGGTGCTACACCCTGGGGTTTCTGCCGCCCCTGTCCACCGGTGATTTTCTGATCTGCATGGGATCTTCCGTGGGCACGGGGTGCGGGTTTTCCCGGACTACCGACAAGAAAGTCATCTCCTTTATTGGTGATTCCACGTTCTTTCATTCCGGCATCCCGGGCCTGATCAACGCGGTGTTCAACAATCACAACCTGACCCTGGTGATTTTAGACAACCAGACCACCGCCATGACCGGGCATCAGCCTCATCCCGGCGTGGATATGGCCGCCCAGAACCTGGAAGGGTTCGGCCGGGTCTCCATTGATGCGGTGGTCAAGGGGATCGGCGTCGGACACATGGCCGTGATCCGGCCGTACAATGTTAAAAAGAGCATTGCCGCTATTCGTGAAGCTATTGATTTTAAAGGTGTTTCCGTGGTAATTTCCCGGCAGAGCTGCACGCTGCTGGACAAGAGCCTGAAACGGCTGACGGGCAAACCCTTTCGTGTGGGCGACCGGTGCAAAAATCACCGGAATTGCATCAATGAGCTGGGTTGTCCGGCCTTTTACGTGGAAGACGACCGGGTTCATATCAATGCGGCCCTGTGCACGGGCTGCGGGGTCTGCGCCCAGGTCTGCCCGGAACATGCCATCGTGCCGGTGAAAATGGAAAATAGAGAATAAAGACTGGAACCGGAAAACGGGCTTTGAAAACCGACTTTTCATCAGCGCATTAAAACGGATTTGCTGGCAGTAAATCAATATAAAACAAATTTCGACGGCAACTTACGAAGCCGTCAATATTGACGGGAAATACTGACATGGACATTACGCGTTTGATCATTGTCGCGGTGGGGGGCCAGGGGAATCTGCTGGCGTCCAAGGTGCTGGGGGAAGCGGCGTGCCGGCAGGATATCCCGGTGCGGATGAGTGAGATTCACGGCATGGCCCAGCGGGGCGGGGTCGTGGAATCCGCCATGATTTTCGGCGACGCCCATTCAACCATCATCTCCGACGGCGAGGCCGATGTCCTGCTCGGGTTTGAGCCGTTGGAGTCGCTGCGCGCGCTTAATAAATGCAATGCCGACACCATCGTCATCACCAGCACGTCGCCGCTGCCGCCCTTTACCGCCGCCATCGGCAAGGGGGTTTATCCGGATATGACGGCCATCGAGGGATATATCCGGCCCCGGGTGAAATCGCTGATCACGTTAGATGCCAACGCCCTTGCCCTTGAAGCAGGGAATGTTTTATCGGTCAACATGGTGCTGCTGGGATCTCTGATCGGGGCAGGAGTGCTGCCGCTGTCGGATGCGGCGGTCCGTGAGGCCATAAAGGATACGACAAAGGCGGCGTTTGCCGAAACCAACCTCAGGGCCTTTGATCTTGGCCGGGCCGCGGTTACGGGCTGAAAACAGTGACAGCGTCTCAACCTTTGTTCTATCGGGAATCATGATCCGTCGGCCATAAAATATAAGCAAGTCCCAGAGCCGCCGCATGACGACTTATATTCCCAACCCCCATTTGCTGATACCGGGATTTAATAAATTGTGAATTGAAGGCATACAGGACAGGTGTCTTTAAAATCTGTGAAAATGAGCCGGATTTTCCGAAAGCCACCATCGCACCCGCCACAAGACAAAGCGCCTGTTGAAACTTGACATACAAGTCGATTTTTGCGATACATCAAGTCGTGAAAAGCAAAAACTCATCCTCTTATCCATTTATTCAAAACCTGCTTGAAGCATCCCCCCTGCATGCAAAAGCGAGGCGAGCATTGCCGGCGGGTGCACGGATCGCCGTTATCGGCGGTGGACCGGCCGGATCTTTTTTCGCCATATCTTTGCAACGCCGGATGAAGGCATTGGGAGCCGGTTGCCGAGTGGTTATTCTGGAAAAAAAGGACCAGTTGGGGTTTTACCGGGACGCCTTTGACATGGCCCATCGCGAAGGTTGCAATTACTGTGCGGGAGGCATTTCGCCGCGCATGAGCGATATTTTGATCAATCTGGACCTGGAATTGCCGGAAGCTGTCATTCAAAGCAGGATTCATTCGGTGACGGTTCATGGGCACTGGAAAAACATCGAATTAAAAATTCCGGAAAATCGCCGGATGCTGAGTGTTTACCGCGGAGCGCGGCCGATTAAACGGATCGATCGCTTTTTCGGGTTCGATGCCTATTTGCTGGGAGAAGCCTTGAAAGGCGGTGCGGAACTGATCACCGGCCAGGTGATCGATGTTCAATATACCCGGACCGGTGATCTCCGGATTCAATACAAAAGCAAAGCCGGCCTTCAAACCCTGGAAGCGGATTTTGTTGTTTTCGCCTTCGGCGTCAATCAGGTGCCCGGGATGAAACTGGATCAGAATGAATTGGTTCAATCCCTGCAACGATTGCTGCCCGGGTTTCGACCGCCGCCCGTGAGAAGAACCCTGATTTTTGAATTGGAGGCGGATCCGACGATTCTGCGGACCCTGAACGGCAAAATTTATTTTATCGAATCCGGTTCGCGGGAACTCCGGATTGAACTGTGTTCGATCATTCCCAAAGAGCAGTTTATCACGGTGGTTCTCATTGGTAAAAGTGTCGACACCGCCGTCGGCATGGCCGACGTGTCCGGCATCATCGAACAATTCCTGCATTTACCCCAGGTCAGAAAGATTCTCCCCTTCCCGGTCACGCTCGCCTGCATCTGCCGGCCCAACATGCCCATCGGCGCAGCCCGGGAACCCTATGGGGAGCGGGTGGCGGTTGTCGGGGACATCTTGACCTCGCGTCTCTACAAGGACGGGATTCTTTCGGCCTATCATACGGCCTCTTCATTGGCGCGGGCCGTGACGGAGGTCGGGATCGATCGGTTCAGTCTGAAAAAGGCCTATGGCCCGGTCGTCAAAGCATTCATTCGGGATAACCGTTATGGCGCCATGGTTTTTTTAATGCATGGCATCATGTTCAGTCATCCCTCTTTAAGCCGGATTCTGTATCAGGCGATTTTGACCGAAAGAAAAACAAAACCCGAGCATCAGCGTGAGCTTGAAAATATATTGTGGAAAATAGCCAGCGGCGACGATCGCTACCAGGATATCTTCCTGAACATGATCAAGCCCATGACGCTGTGGCGCATTTTTACGGGCGGTGCGTTGATCACGTTGCGGAACTATCTTGCCGAATTGATGTTCGGACTCGATTGGCGCGGAATCAGTCGCTTCACCACCGGCATTTATAAAGAAGAATTTGAGGCCAGAAGCCGGAAATATCGACCCATCCTATCGCAAGCAGGCATTCTATTTGAAAAAGGCCCTGAATTCGAGAAAATGTATTCAATTGAAATCAAGGCCGCCCGGGAGAGAATCTTCCGCGAGATTGTCAAGTTCGGCCATGATCAGCAGTTTTTCAAGCCCCGCATGATCCGGGTTCAGAGCGCACCAGGCGAATCCCTCGGGCCTGGCAGTGTTCTGCGATATGAAATCAGTTTCCCCGGTTTGAATTTTTCGGCGGTTCTGGAGCGTATGGAACCACATGAACTCCTGTTGTTTCGAGTGGACAGCGGTTTTCCCAAAGGCGGCGTTCTCATGTTTGAAATTGAAAAAAAGAACGCGCAAACCAGCCTCTTAACGATCTATGTGGCATTTAACCTGTCAAAAGGGAAACAGATATTTGAGGCTGGATTCTGGCGGATATTCAAATTTCTTTTTCCGGTCTTTCTGCACGATGTGCTTTGGAACCATTCGCTCTGCAAGTTGAAGGATATCGTTGAATCCCCGGAGTGAAAGCGCCGATATCCGCTTAAAGCACATCCGCCAGCCGGGATTTGAAAATTACTTCCTGCTCGTCTAGAATTTCCTTCAGAATATCAAGGGTTGTCATGGGGTTCATGATGACGCAGCGCAAAACCACGATATCTTCCGTGGGGTGGCTGCAGAGCCGCAGGGTGGTCCGGGAAACGAAACTGCTTCCCGCTTCCCGCTGGATGCGTTGGAGATCGCGGTTGATGTTGTTGAGCGTTTCATTGATGCGTCGGCGCTGCCCGTCGTCCATCGATGCCGCCAGTTTATCCCGGATATCGGCGGGGCAGATCCGGTAGGTCAGGATATTGAGTTCCGGGGCCGAGACCAGTTCAAACGCATCCCTTTTACGGATTTCCTCCGCGAACGCCGCGGCCGTCTCGATGCCGTGGTTGATCAGCAGGGAATACCCTTTTTTACCCATGATTTTCAGGGCGCAGTCTAATATCAGCGAATTGGCTTCCCGGGACCCGGCCAGGGTCTTGATGCCCAGATCCACCGAGCCCATGCGGTTGACATAATTGGCGTGATAAGCGATGGCATCCATGCTGGTGGGGTCGTTGAGGTAGAGCATGCCGCAGCTCATGGGCATGTAAAACTGCTTGTGGCCGTCGATGGTCACGGAATCTGCTCTGTCGATCCCTTTCAGCAGATGTTTGTACTGTTTGGAAAAAAGTGTCGGCCCGCCCCAGGCGGCATCCACGTGGAAGTGAATTTGGTGTTCCCGGCAGATGTCGGCGAGGTCTTCCAATGGATCCACGGTGCCGGTTTCCGTGGCCCCGGCAATGCCCACAACGGCCAGGATGCAGGTGCGGGATTCCGACATCAGATCGGCAATGGTCTGCCTGAGACGGCCCAGGTCGATTTTGTTTTTATCGTCTGGTTCAATGGGAATGACATTGCGGTTGCCGATGCCTAAAACGCCGGCTGATTTTCGCAGCGAATAATGGCCCAGCCGGGAGACCAGCACAACGCAGCGGTCGATGCCGTAAGTCTTGTATGCCGCCGCCAGTCCTTCGGCCTCGATGCCGGAAAAACCGTTTTTCGGCGCAAATCGCTTGTTTCTGGCCACCCACAGGGCCGTCAGATTGGCGGTGGTGCCGCCTTCGACAAAGGTCCCCAGGGTGGTGTCGGCATTCTGGACGTTTTCATCATAAAATTGTTGGTCCTTGTTGTAAATCAGCCGGTGGATTTTCGCGATCACCTGCTTTTCGATGACGGACAGAACCTTGGAGGTTTCCAGTTTGACCACGTTCTGATTTAAGGCCGCCACAATGGTTTTCAGGTGCACCATGAAAAACGGGATGGCGGATGTCATGTGCCCCACGAAATAGGGGGAGGCGACATTGACCGCGTGGGGAGCGATCTCCTTGATCAGGCAGGTGATGACGTCGGCGAGTTTTTTTTCCGGGTTTTCGCTGATGATGGTGTTGATGAAGGCTTCGGAAAGGTCTTTTAAGCTTTTGGCTTCGGTGATGCCCACATATGTTTTCTGAAAATCATGGAGTCCGAACAGGATCCGCTCCATGTATTTGATCAGGACCGCTTTGCAGTCGTCATCTTCCGGGCGGATAAAGACCTTGAACAAATGCTCCCAATCCGCCACCAGTTCGGGTCGGGACGGGCGGGTGGTTACGGTGTTTAACATAAATAAGAATCTTATGCCGTTTTAGAGGTTTGGGGTCGGGGGAGTGAAAAACCATTATGCCGTTTACAATTTGTCCCGTATCCTTTAAATTATGGTTATAAACGGACCCGGCAGTTGTAATTTTATCCCGATTCCGCTTTGTATCAATACCGGTTATCGCCTTTTATGCGGTTTCGTCAATAAAAAATAAGCAGACGGTGAAACCGGTCCAGGGAAGCGGGCACACGACGGGAAAAGATCTGCAACCCCCGGCAGATTGATATTTTTTACCGAAAGGAAGGTCATATGAAGGATATTGGCGAGATTGTTTCCGCGCAGAGGACCTTTTTTAAGTCCGGCAAGACCGTAGATGTTTCTTTCAGGACCCGGCAGCTCGGCATCCTGCAGCATGCGGTAAAAGAAAATGAAAAAACAATTATAGATGCGCTTTATGCGGATCTGCGCAAAACCCCCTACGAGGCCTACCTGACCGAAGTCGGCATTGTTTTGGAGGATATCCGGTTTTTTATGAAAAGAGCCGCCCGATGGGCAAGGCCCCGGCGGGTCAGGACGCCGTTTTATCACCTGCCGGCATCGAGCTGGATCTATCCGGAGCCCTATGGTATCGCCCTGATCATCGCTCCATGGAATTATCCGTTTCAACTGGCCATGGCGCCGCTGGCCGCGGCCATTTCCGCCGGAAACTGCGCGGTGATCAAACCTTCCGAATTTTCAGTGCATACTTCCGATGTAATTGCCGATCTGGCAGGGCGATATTTTGATCCGGCCCATATCGCGGCGGTGACCGGCGGGGTGGAGGTGAGCACGGCCCTGCTGGGGGAAAAATTCGACAAAATCTTTTTCACCGGAAATCCCAATGTGGGTCGCATCGTCATGACGGCGGCAGCCCGCCACCTGACCCCCGTCACACTGGAATTGGGAGGCAAAAGCCCCTGTATTGTCGAAAGCGACGCCGACATCCCATTATCCGCCAAACGGATTGTATCGGGCAAGTTCATTAATGCCGGCCAAACCTGTATTGCGCCGGATTATCTGATGGTGCACCATTCGGTCCGGGACCGCCTGATCGATGAAATTAAAAGATATATCAAACGCTTTTTCGGCGAAAACCCCGGCAACAGCCCCGAGTATCCCCGGATTATCAACCAACGGCACCTGGAGCGGCTGGTGGGGTTGATGTCCGGGACCACCCTGATCTGCGGCGGAGATTATGATCCGGCAACCCTTTTTCTTGCGCCCACCCTGGTCGGGGACGTGGATGGGTCCCATCCGGTCATGCAGGAGGAGATCTTCGGACCGATCCTGCCGGTGATTTCATACGACGGCATCGCGGAAGTCATCGACATGGTCGATTCCCGGCCCCGCCCCCTGGCTCTCTACCTGTTCACCGGGGATTCCCGGACCGCGGAAACGGTTCTCAAAAGGGTCTCTTTCGGCGGGGGGTGCGTCAATGACACCCTGATTCATTTCGCCAACCCTTACCTGCCTTTCGGCGGCGTGGGCAACAGCGGCATGGGCAGTTATCACGGCCGGTTCGGTTTTGACGCCTTCACCCACTACAAGGGCGTGATGAAAAACACGTTTATTATCGACTTCCCGTTCCGTTACCCGCCGTTTTTTAACTATTTGAAATTGCTTAAGAAGGTTCTGAGGTGAAAGGCGGACACGATGATCCGGTCTGCGGTCGCGCCCGCAGTGACGGCAGTGTGATAAATTCATCCGAAACGGTTTCTCCAGCGGATGCCATCGATCTGAAATGGACCCAGGCGCCCCTGACATCATGGTACCGGACCAGCCGGCGGGACCTCCCCTGGCGCCGGACAAAGGACCCTTATCATATCTGGGTTTCCGAGGTCATGCTCCAGCAGACCCAGGTCGCCGCCGTTATTCCCTACTACCTTAAATTCAGCGACCGGTTTTCCGATATTTTCCGGCTGGCTGAAGCCGATCTCCAGGATGTTCTCATGATATGGGAGGGGATGGGATATTATGCGCGGGCCCGCAACCTTCACAAGGCGGCCGGTATTGTCGTTGACCGGCACGGGGGAAGGATCCCCCACGATCCAGATGCCTTTGGATCCCTGCCCGGGGTCGGCGATTATATCGCCGCGGCGGTGTTAAGCATCGCCTTTGACCGGCCCCTGCCGGTGGTGGACGGCAATGTGAAACGGGTTCTGTCCCGGCTTATGAAAGTTGGCGCGCCGGTAAACAGGACATCGTCTTATGAAATCTTTCGCGGCCTGGCCACGGCCATGCTGGATCATGGTGATCCCGGCACGTTCAACCAGGCGGTCATGGAACTGGGCGCCCTGGTCTGCCGGCCGAAAAAACCGGATTGCCGGACCTGTCCGCTGTCCGGAAAGTGCCGCAGTCATCAGGACAAAGCAGTGGCCTCCTATCCCGTCCGGGAGATCAAGCCGCCTGTTCCGGAGCGCCGGCAGGCAGTGGGGGTTGTTTATCGCAAAGGGCGGGTTTTTATCGTCCGGCGGCCCGAAAACGGCCTGCTGGGCGGATTGTGGGAATTTCCCGGCGGAGACATCCAGGACGGTGAATCGCCCGAAGCCGCCTGCGTCCGGATCATGCGCGAAAAGGCGGGGCTTGACGTGGCGGTAACGTCACTGCTGACACAAGTCCAGCATACTTACACCCATTTCCGGCTGCGGGCCTATGTTTTTGTCTGCGCGGATTTGAGCCGGTCAGGTAGTCCGGATCGTTCAGGCAGCATGAACGGCCTGGCCGTCTGGGCGCCTTTGCGTGACCTGGACCGGTATCCGTTTCATCGGGCCAACAGAAAATTCATGCATCTGCTGCGATAAGAGATTAAAGATTTGACCCCATTATCCAAATCATCCCGGCAAATTTCCGTTCTTTCCGAAGAAGAGGTACTCCGGCGGATCAATGACGGGGCCACCCTGGTTGCGGTCAACCGGCGTCTGGCCCGTTTTCTGGCATCCCGTTACAACGCGCAAAAAGTCGCCGATGGGTGTCTTGTGTGGGAGACACCCGATATTATTTCTTTTTCCGCATGGTGCGAGCGGGAATACAACGCGGCCGCCGAGGTTGCCGCGGCCGGAGACGGAAAATTTCTGCCGATGCTGCTCAAACCTGCCCAGGAAATCCGGGTATGGCAGCAGATCATCACGGATTCCGTCAATGGCCGGGGCCTGCTGCAGATCCCCCAGGCCGCTGAAACCGCCCGGGAGGCATGGGATCTCTGCGTGAACTGGCAGGTGCGGACCGAAGCATTGGCCTATGCCCCGTCGGAAGACACATCGGCGTTTATGGAATGGTCGGCTCGTTTTGTCGACATCTGCCGGGATCGGCAGTGGCGGGATACGGCCGGTCTCGGTCTATCCGTGGCCGATCTTGTGACGTCGGGCCGCCTCCAGACTTCGCGGCAAATGATCCTGGCCGGTTTTGATGAATGGACCCCCCGGGAAAAAATCATCGTCGATGCCTTGGCCGCATCCGGGTCACACGTGGCGGTCATGGCGCATCCGGACAGGCGCGGCAGCGCGTCTCGAACCGTGTTTGCCGATGCTGATGCCGAACTGGGCGCCGCGGCCCGGTGGGCGGCCCGGCAACTGCTAAATCATCCCGGGGCACGCATCGGCATTATTGTTCCGGAGCTGGCCGCCATCCGCAAAAAGGTGATTCGGATTTTCGACGACCGGTTTCATCCCGCCCTGGTGACTACGCCCGGCGTGGACCCTTCCCGGCTTTACAATCTGTCGCTTGGCTCGCCGCTGACCCAGTATCCGATGATCCATGATGCACTGGCCGGTCTCGCCCTTGTCCGCCGTCGGCTTACCATCGGCGAATGCAGCCGATGGCTGCGCTCCCCGTTCTGGGCGGGAGCCGGAGTCGAAGGCTCCCGGCGGGCATTGCTGGACGTTCGGATCCGACGCATCGGGGAGGCGGAAATCCAACTTGACCGGTTGGTGAATATCATGTTTTCGGCCGCCGGCACCCCGGCCGCATGCCCCGTCCTGGCCGACCGCCTGGCCGGGTTCCAACGGGCGGTGACGGATATGCCCTTGCGCCGTTTTCCATCCGGCTGGGCCGCCGCCTTTGACCAGTGGCTCCGTATTCTGGGCTGGCCCGGAGACGGCCCCCTTGCAAGCGATGCCTGGCAGGTGCATGAGGCGTGGCGGGATGCACTGGCCGGATATGCGGAAATGGATCACGTGGTAAAAGAAACGGATCCGGAAACCGCGCTCGCGGATTTCACCCGGTATATCGCATCCATCACCTTTCAACCGGAAACCGATGACGTGCCGGTCCAGATCATGGGCCTGCTGGAAGCTTCGGGTGAAACTTTCGATCACCTCTGGATTGCGGGCATGCACCAGGAAAACTGGCCGGTCCCGGCTAAGCCCAATCCCTTCCTGCCGATCCGGCTGCAGCGGGAATTGGATATGCCCCATGCATCGCCGGAGCGGGAATACGCCTTCGCGCATCGCGTCACCCGCCGGCTGCTCGGGGCTGCCGATGAAATCGTGGTGAGTTATGGAGCCGTGGACGGGGAAGTCGCGCTTTATCCCAGCCCTTTGATCCGTCACCTGCTCGAAGATGTCGACGCCAAAGATGATGCGCCCGACCCGGCCCCATACTGGCGCCGTATCCGTCAGGATGCGGTGTTTGAAAGTCTTTCCGATCACCAGGGTCCTGCTCTGCCGGAAAATGCGATAGTCAAGGGCGGAACCGGACTGCTCAAGGCCCAGGCGGCCTGCCCGTTTTCCGCGTTCGCCCGGTATCGGCTGCATGCCGAAAGGCTTGAAAATCCGGCCACGGGATTAAACGCACGGGACCGGGGCGGCCTTGTGCATCGTGTGCTTGAGTTTCTCTGGGAAAAACTGGAAAATCATGCCGTCCTGACCGGCAGGGCGACCCCGGCGCTGGCCGAAGACATCGATACCGCAGTGGACCTGGCCGTCAAGGAACTGGGTCGCCGACTTCCCGGGATCATGACCCGGCGGTTTGCCGCACTGGAACAACAGCGGCTGGCCGAACTGATCGGACAGTGGATGGCACTGGAGCGGCAGCGTGCCGCGTTTACGGTGATCGGCAGGGAAACTTCACTGGATTGTGTTATCCGCGGTATTAATCTACGCACCCGGGCCGATCGGATCGACCGGTTCGATGACGGCCGGATCGCCATTATCGATTATAAAACCGGGGATGTGAGTATCGGCGACTGGCTGAACGACCGCATTGCCGAGCCCCAACTCCCGCTCTACAGCATCATGGCGGATGCGCCGGTGGGGGCCGTTATTTTCGCCCAGATTAAAAAAGGAGCCATTGCCTGCGCGGGTCTGGCTGATGACGCTGCCCTGGCCCCCGGACTTACGGCAGCAGCAACCGGAAAACATGAAACCCTTGACGCGCTGATGGCATGGTGGCGGGAAAAACTAGAAGCTCTTGCCTTGGAGGTGCGCCGGGGGCATGCGACGGTGTCTCCCGTATCCCTTCAAAAAAGCTGCCGTTACTGCGATTTTGGCATCCTGTGCCGTGTCGGCGAAGGCGCATCCATAGAAGCCGTTGAAAATGGAGATGACGATGACTGATATCGCCGATGCAGGGGCGCGGCAGCAGGCTCTGGATCCCGGCCGTTCTTTTATCGTCCAGGCGCCGGCCGGATCGGGAAAGACCGAACTGCTGATCCAGCGTTGCCTGAAGCTGCTCTCGCGGGTGGCCGCTCCCGAGGAAATCATCGCCATTACCTTTACCCGCAAGGCGGCCGCTGAGATGCGCGGCAGGATCATATCGGCCCTAAACCGCGGCAGGATTGACGATCCCCCTGAGGCGGCCCATGAGCGATTGACATGGGAGATGGCCCGGGACGTGCTGGCCGCGGATACCCATCTCGGCTGGCATCTGGTTGAAAACCCGTCCCGGCTCCGGATTCAGACCATCGACGCGCTGTGCGCGGCACTGGCGCGGCAGATGCCCCTGGTGTCGGCCCTTGGAGCGCTTCCGGCGATCAGCGAAAATCCTTATGAACGCTACCGGGAAGCGGCCCGAAACACCATTGCGGACCTGGAATCGGATGCGCCTTGGGCCCGGGCGGTTGCCGGTCTGGTCCGTCATCTGGACAATCATCTGGAAAATGTCGTCCGTCTTATTGCCGAAATGCTGTCCCGAAGGGACCAGTGGCTCCGGCACGTGGCTGAGGCGTCCATGTCCGCGCAGTCTCCGGGCGACGGGCAGCAGCGGGATGCCCTGGAAGGGGCCCTGGCGAACTTGACCCATGATGCGATACAGCGGATCCATGACCGCTTCCCGGCATCCGCCGTCGGCGAACTGGTGGAGCTGGCACGGTTTGCTGCGTCAAACATTGAAGCAGCAGGCGCGGATTCGCCGATTCTCGCATGCGGGGGGCTGACCGGTCTGCCGGAATTCATGCCGGGCTCGGACGGGCAATCCGATGCGCTTTCCCAATGGCGGGGCCTGCGGGAACTGCTGCTGACCCGGCGGGGCGCCTGGCGCAAAACCGTCAATAAGAATACGGGATTTCCGGCGCCGGGAAGCATCAAAACGGACGGCGACTTCAAACGCCGGTACCAGGAAAACAAGGATCGATTTACGGCCCTTGTGAAACAGTTGGCCGGCTGTGATGAATTGGAGCAGGCCATAGCGGATGTGGATATGCTGCCGGAGCCGGTTTACGCGGATGCCCAGTGGGAGATCATGCAGGCCCTGTTTGCGGTGTTAAAGGCCGCGGTGGGCCATCTCCAACTGGTGTTTGCGGCCACCGGGGAGGTGGATTTTGCCGAAATCGCCCTCAGGGCCGGCCGGGCACTGGGCGAGACCGCGTCTCCCACGGACCTTGCCCTGGCCATGGATTATCGGATACAGCATATTCTGGTGGATGAATTCCAGGATACCTCCGTCACCCAGTTCGACCTGTTTGAGAAACTGACCGCCGGCTGGATGCCCGGCGACGGACGGACCTTTTTTGCCGTGGGAGATCCCATGCAATCCATCTATGGATTCCGTCAGGCCGAAGTTGGCCTGTTTCTCGCAGCCCGCCACCGGGGGCTGGGACAGATCCTGCTGACGCCCGTGACTCTTTCGGTCAATTTCCGGTCCGAGAAAGCGATTATCGACTGGGTTAACACCACGTTTGATCAGATCATGCCCCGCATGGAAGACGAAACCACTGGCGCGGTTTCCTATTCCCCATCGTCGGCGGTTCGGCCGGACACGGGCGGAGGCGGCGTGGTGATCCATCCCTTCGTGCCCCCGGACCGGGAGGCAGAGGCCGCCGCCGTGGTCCGGATCGTTTGTGAGGTCCGCCGTTCGGATCCGTCGGACCGGATCGCCGTACTGGTGCGGGGCCGCACCCATCTGGCGGATGTGGCGCCGGCCCTGAAAGCCGCCGGCCTGGCGTTTCGGGCCGTTGAAATCGATTCGCTGAAAAACCGTCCCTTTATTCAGGATCTCCTGGCCCTTTCCAGAGCGCTGGCCCATCCCGCGGACCGCATCGCCTGGCTTGCCGTTCTTCGGGCTCCGTGGTGCGGCCTGACACTGGATGATCTGCACGCGCTGGCGGGCGACGGCGCTGATCAAACCCTGATGGATCTCATGACCGATCCGGCGCGTTTAGGCGCTTTGAGCCCGGACGGCCGGGATCGGCTTGAACGGGTCCGCGATATTTTGGCGGAATTTATGCATCATCGAAACCGCGGGTCTTTCAGTCGGCTGGTGGAAGGGGCCTGGGTCCGGCTGGGCGGCCCGGCCTGCGTGCTTTCCGATGCGGATTTAGATGATGCGCGGGTGTTTTTTGACCTGCTGGATCAAGAAGTTGAAGCCGGGACCCTAACGGATGCGGAATCCTTGACAACCGCGGCTGAAGCCCTTTTCGCCAGGCCGGACCCCGGGGCCGATGACACGCTCCAGATCATGACCATCCACAAGGCCAAGGGGCTCGAATTCGATACGGTCATCATTCCGGCCCTGGAAAAACGGCCGCCGGCCGAACCGCACCGCCTGCTCCAGTGGGTAGAACGGTCCGCCGCCGCCGGAAAAGATCTGCTTTTGGCGCCCATCCCGGAAACCGGGACCGACACGGACAAAATTTATCGCTATATTCGAAAAATCAATGACCGGAAACGGGATTTCGAGGATGCGCGTGTCCTTTACGTGGCCGCGACCCGGACCAGAAAGCGGCTTCATATCCTGGCCGGAGCGCATCTATCCGGTGATGCCGGACAATTAAGGCCGCCGCCGATAAAATCCCTGCTTAACAAGCTGTGGCCGATCATTCGGGATCGGTTTGCTGAGATTGAGGCGGCAACGGATGTGAATATGCCAAACTCCGGAAGCAATGATATGCAGTCAGATAAAAGCTCCGGTATGGCCACAGGCATCGAAATGAAAACATTCCCAATTTCAGACGGTAAAACATCCCAGGCCTTTAATCGGGCTTCGGCCGGCGCCTCGCCGATGATTTCGGCCTTAAACTCGAGTGCGGGTCCCATGCAAAAAGATTTGCAAGGGTCTGGCGTCCAGGATTCGGCCCCGCCCCTGCTCGTTCCGTTCATAAGGCGATTTTTCATCGATTTCCGGCCGCCGGACCCGCCTGCGGATGCGGCTCCTCCATCTGTTATCAGCCGTTTGCCCAAGGGTCGGACCATCGATGATCCCCCCCCGGTTCGACTGGGCCGGAGACTTGGTGCGGCGCGCGGGTCTGGTGATCCATCAATGGTTGAAAATCATCGGCCGGGAGGGGATTGCGAAATGGGACGCCCATCGTATTCATCAATCCAAACACGCGATCCGCCGGGAACTGTTTCAGTCCGGGGTCGGTCCGGAGGCGGTCGACGATGCTGTTTTACGGGTGACGACCTCCCTGGAAAAGACCCTTGCGGATCCGCGGGGCAGGTGGGTTCTCGGTGATCATGCGGACGGCGCATGCGAATATGCCCTGACCGGACTATCGGACGGGTCCGTCATAAGTGTGGTCATTGACCGGACTTTTGTGGATGAATCCGGAATCCGGTGGATCATCGATTACAAGAGCGGCATGCATGCCGGCGGGTCGGCCGATGATTTTCTCGACCGTGAAAAAAACCGATACCAGGCCCGGATGCACCAATATGCCAGGCTGATGGCGGCTCGGGAAGATCGGCCCATCCGTTTGGGCCTTTATTTTCCACAGATGACGGGCTGGCGTGAGTGGGAATATTTGTAGGGCATCACCGTTTTTATAACATCGTCAAGGCGTCTTCAGGATGGAATTATCCTGTTTATCCAAAGACTCGCGGATCAGATAGGTCGGCTTCATGCGGGATTCATGATAGGTCCGGGTCTGCATTTCGGCCAGCAGTCCCAGAAGGAAAGTGTTGACGCCGATGAGCAGAAAAAGGATACCGATCATGAACCAGGGGTTCTGGTGGACCCAGATAGGCTCGATGCCGATCATCATGCGACCGTATTTCTGCCAGGCCACCACAAGCTCGCACAGGATGCCCAGGGCGAACAATCCCATGCCGGTGCCGCCGAACACGTAAATCGGCTTGGTGATGAAGCTGTTCATGAATTTCAGGGTTAATAGATCCAGCACCACCTTGCCCGCGCGCCATATGGTGTACTTGGATTTGCCCGCCCGTCGCGGATGGTGATCCACCGGAATTTCGCCGATGCGGATTCCCTGCCAGCTCGCCAGAGCCGGGATAAACCGGTGCATCTCTCCGTAAAGATCGAGATTTTTAATAACCTCCGACTTATACGCCTTCAGGGTGCAGCCGGTATCGTGAAGTCTTGCGCCGCTGACCGCGCCGATGATGCGGTTGGCGATCCGGCTGGAAAGTTTTCGGGACAGGGTATCCTGGCGGTTTTTCCGCCATCCCGAAACAATATCAAAACCTTCCTTCATCTTGTCGAGTAGCCTGGGGATGTCTTCGGGATCATTCTGAAGGTCCGCGTCCAGGGTGACGATGACATCGCCTGCGGCATGGGCAAAACCCGCTGTCATGGCCGGGGTCTGGCCGAAATTTCTTCCCAGCCGAAACATCCGGAACCTTGGGTCCCGAGCATGGGTCGCCTTGAGCTTTTCCCAGGACCCGTCCGTGGAGCCGTCATCCACAATAATGGTTTCAATCTCCCCGCCGATCCGGTCCATGACGGCGGATAATGCCGTTGTAAGCATTTCGACGTTTTCTTCCTCATTATAGAGCGGTATGACGATGGATACTTTTTGGGTCATGTCCTCCTCGCCGTTTTATTGGTCATAAAGATGATGTTGATTTAACATGTTGGGAAAATATTTGCACGCAAGAAACTTGATATATTCATTTCCGTTGGGTTTTGAGAAACAAATTGACTTGTCGCGGGCCATTGTTATATTTGTATAACAAAATCAGGAGGTGAAAAAATGCTGGCCATCAGACTGCCTCAAGAAATTGAAAAAAGACTGGAATCCTTAGCCTCCAGAACCGGTAGAACAAAATCTTTTTATGCCCGGGAAGCCATTATGGAGCATCTGGAAGATCTGGAAGATTATTATCTCGCGGTCCACCGGATGGAAAATCCACCCGAAAGAATCTGGTCTTTGGAAGAGCTGGAGCAAGGGAATGATCTGGAGGGTTGAATTCGATGATCGGGCCAGAAAAGAATTGCGCAAGCTGGATCGGCAGGCGCAGTCCATGATTCTGAGCTATTTGCGGGATCGAATCGCCACGGATGATGACCCTTGTCGTTTTGGCGATCCCCTTCGGAAAAATATGTCCGGTTTCTGGAAATATCGCATCGGTCCATACCGCGTCATTTGCGATATCCGTGAACATATCGTTACCGTTCGCGTTCTCCGCGTCGGCCACCGGAAAAATGTATATGCATAGGCGCTCCCGGCTAACCTGAGAAGGCGGTTTATTGAAAATACTCGAGCTATGTTATGAATACCCGCCCTTAGGCGGCGGCGGCGCTCAGGTGGTCTACGGGCTTTCGAAACAGCTTGTGGCAACCGGTCACAGGGTTGATTTGGTGACCATGAGGTATCGAGGGTTGCCGCCGTTTGAGAAGATGGATCATTTTTCCATCCGCCGCGTGCCCTGCATTCGTCACGGGCCGATTATCTGCCATCCACATGAAATGATTAGTTATATTTTTATGGCCTTGCCGACAGCCTTGAAGATGGCCAGGGAAAATTCATATGATATTATTCATGCCCATTTTATTTTTCCCGACGGTATTCTGGCCTATATCGTCTCAAGCTTCACGGGAATCCCTTATCTGATTACCTCACACGGATCAGATGTGCCCGGATATAATCCGGATCGGTTTGTACTGTTGCACAGAATGTTTAAGCCCCTGTGGGAAAGAGTTGTTCGCCGAGCCAGCCGGATAGTTTGCATCACGCGTTTTCTGGAAAAGCTGGTCAAGCAGGCAATGCCCGAGGCAAAAACAGTGATTATCCCCAATGGTTTTTTCCCGGGCCGTTTTCGAACGGGGAAACCAAAACACGATAGAATCCTGATTGTTTCGCGCATGTTCAAGCGGAAAGGGATTCAGCATTTTTTAAAGGCCGTGGAAGGACTCTCCCTTGATTACGAAATTCACATTGTCGGCGATGGGCCGTATCTCGCTGATTTGAAACAACAGGCGGAATCATCGGCAACCCGCGTTATGTTTCATGGCTTTTTAAAAAACAGTTCCAGGCAGTTCGCCGATTTGATGGAGACGTCTAAAATATTTGTTTTTCCGTCTGAATCGGAAAATTTTCCCATTGTGCTGCTGGAAGCCATGGATGCCGGATTGGGTATTGTTACGACCAAAGGCACGGGATGTGAAGAAGTTGTTGGGGATACCGCGCTGCTGACGGCGCCTGGGGATGTCGACGGGCTGAGAAATGCGCTGGTCGGTTATATGGAAGACCCATTGCTTTGCGCGCAATTCGGTCAAAGGGCCAGGAAGCGGCTTGATGAAAATTTCAGTTGGCCGGTTGTCGCCGGGAAATATGTCAAACTCTATAAAAAAGTTATAGAAGAATACGGCCCCTGATTTTGTTGCGTTTTAAAATCCTGTCGGCCGGATTTTATTTCCAGTGCGAGAGATCTTTATTGAGCAGTTTCTCCAAATCCGCAATGTCGTCGGCAAACTTCTGCTTCAGATAAATTCGCGTTTGTTCCTGCATGGGCGTGTATTCCAGTTTCCGGATATTGGCTTTTTTAATGATGGTATGAACCCCCGTTTTTTTGATGGCCTTGATGATAAATGATAATTTGAAGCGGGCCAGAATGCGTGTGACTATATCCGTCAATTCAGGAAGTTGGTGAAAACGGGACTGCCTTGCCGCGTTTATTTTTTCCCCAGTATTTAGCGGATTGAATGTTTCATCGACGCCGAGAAAAACAAAGAGATCCTTTAAGACCCTGGTTGGATAGCTTTTGATATCATCAAACCAGATGATATGTATTTGGGTTTTATCGAAATATTGAAAATATCTGTTTAGATGTTTGAAATAAAGGCCTTTTTCAATATATTGCGGTTCTTTTTGAATGGCTTCTTCGAAGGAACGATCTTCTTTTTTTTTGAAATATCTTATGAAAATATACTGTGAAAAAGCGCGATCAACAGGATTGCGCAAGCAGACGATTAATTTGACATCTGGGAATGACTTTTTGATTCTTAGCGGGGCTTTTGGATCGGAAAGATATTTCGGGGTAAATTCCCCGATGATCTGCCCGGTCTTCCCATGCAGAAAGTGTTTTTTATACCAATTAAGACCCTTATTATAATTGAGATTTTCAATAAGATAATAATTGTCCTGTTCGTTGAAATAATTAACTTCTTTGGGTTCAGACATGCATATTTCAGGGTGCGAATCCAGCATCTCGCTTACCCATGTCGTTCCCGCCTTACTCGTGCCGATCCCGATAAAATCAATTTTAAAATCTTCATTTGTATTTCTGTCAGGGTCACATTTTTTGATTGGTAGCTGGGTAAACATGATTAAAAACTCCGGGCCGGGCGTGTAGTTTATTTAAAAATATTTAACTTCCAACAAGTTATGATGTGTTTAGAGGGTCATCAGCCGAGTGTAAATATCAATATGTTTTTTTATTGATGATTCCATTTCAAATGTATTTCGAACATATTGATATCCCTTCTCACCGCGCTCACGCCACCGGTCATTTTCCAGAAGATATCGGAGGCCCTCTTCAAAATCATCGATCCGGGCATGATAGCCGAAACGGGATGCAAATCCATCCGTGTCCACATGGCTGAGTATGGCACATCCGGCCGCTGCCGCCTCAAGAAAAGAATTCGGGAGCCCTTCCCGGGTGGCCGTATTGATCATGATCCAGCTTTGTGAAAGCAGGAGATTCAGTTCGTTTGATGTAAATTGATCAACAAATCCCGCGAACTCGAGATTCGGCAGGCCGGCATAAGATCTTCGAAGATGGGCTTCCCATGACTTATCCCGTGATTTTCCAATGGCGATAAATTTTACATGGGGGAATTTTTCAGCGAGATCAAGAAATATTGTCGGTCTTTTCCGCCTGTCCAAGCGCGCGAGATAACACACTATCGGTTCTTTTGCCTTTTTTATCGATGAAGGAACCGACACCGGGGTGGGTAAAAACTCCGGGGCTTGATGCAATTGATAAATTTTTTTTATTTTGGGTATCAAATCCAGGGCGGTTGCGTAAACGCCATCCATGTTTTTGATGCTATGACGGACAAAGATATTGTTTTCAAAAAAATAATTGAAAATCACCTGAAATCGATTCAACGAAGGGAGTTTAAATTCCATTTTCCAATCCGAAAAATCCCGGGGATCACGGATTGTCGCGATATGCTTTTTATGCGGCATGGCTTTAAGCGCGAGATATGAGAGAAAAGAAGGTTCGCAGGAGTGGTAAATATCGGCGTTACAGGCTTGAAATAATTTTGTCGCTTTCCACGGCAACAGGGGAGGAAAACTTAAAACAGTGATGCCGTCCAGGGACTCTCTTGCGCGCTGATTTTTTCGTTGCGGGACCACGGCATAAACCTCAACTCCCCGCCGAATCAGCTCCCGGCCGATGGTCCGCGTTGCTCTGCCGAATCCGCCGTATTTCCCCCATGCAAATATTTCAACACTGATCAGGCAAATTTTCATGCACTTGTTTCGAAAAATATTGTGGGATTTTTTTGATGTCGTTTAATGCTTTTTTTCTAAGTTTCTGGTATGATTGGGCAAATTTTTTTTTGATTTCATCTTTACGACCAATTACTTGACCGATGATTTCCGCCAATTCATTGGCTTGAAAAGTTTCATGAGACAATGCGGGAAAAGGATAATCTATCAGCTCAAAAAGACCTTTCATTTTAATGGTTTGCGGATTGAAGGCCAGGACCGGGACATTTGCAATAATTCCAAATATGGCGACATGATATCTGTCCGTAATAATCAAATCCAAATATTTCATTTGTTGTGTCAGCAGCTTGTAATTATTTTCATCCTGTAAAAGAAAAATGCCGGAGCTTTTTGACAGCGCCTTAAACACAGCCATATCATGAGCCTTGCAAGTGGAGAGAAAATAAATTTTTTTTTGATATTTTTGGCGAATCAGGTCAATCAAATCTTTCAATTTTTGATAATCAACTTTCCGATCCCCGCGAATGGCGATTCCAACACCGCCGCCGGTCAGGTTGTTTTTTTCCAGGATCCTTTGGATATCTGATTCGGTAACGGTGAAATCGGCTGCAAAAGCCGAATCACAGGATGCAATAACTCGCTCGCCGGGAATTCCCATATCAATGAGTTCCGCCATTGAAATGGCTTCTCTTGTCATGTGGAAATCCATCATCGAATAAATCTGAAAAAGCATTTTCCTGTTGATGGGCTTTTTTATGGAAATGGATTGATTCATCGAGATAACGGTCTTCCTCAGTTTTTTCGCGAGAAAAAGTTCAAATAAATAAGAGGGAAGATAAAATTCCAGGTGATCTGAAAAAAGCCCGCCGCTATTGCTTATGACAACATCCGCCGATTGAATTTTGCTTATCTGATCCATAAAAACAGACTGTCTAAAAATGAAGGGATAGAGTGTTTCTGAAATTCCCCGTGTATATTTTTTTGAAAACCGGGCATTTAATTTCCCGAATAACTGGTTGTTGAATAACGGATAGGCGCTAATAAATTTTTGAATTCTTTTCTCATAACGAAGCCTTGCGCCGTTTTGTTTTAATAACATCGTATTCAAAAATCGCTCAAATTCGTTTAATATTTCGATTTCCGTGTGTAATTGTTTAAATTTTTTAATGGTAAAATAAGGGAAATTTTTCCTTCCGCCGCTAATAATCTCGCAATCAAAATTGTGATTTAAAATCGTATAAAAACCATCGGCTAACGCGCGATCGCCGAGGTTAATAAGCCGGTTTTTTTCCGGCATGCTATCATGCAATATCATGATCTTTATTTTTTGCATCTTTGATTCACTATTGCAGGTTGATGGTGCAGGAACCCCTTGCCGATTTAACCCGATCGAGCATGGCAAAAAGATCTTTGTGTAATGAAAAAGAGAATCGCCATATCGACATTCCCTTTCACCGGCCCTTTCTTCACGATCAATAAGATTTCACTTGAACTAATTTAATAAATCATCAAAATAGCTGAATCATAATAATTTCACCGCTGTTGAATGCACTTGCACTCCTGCTGGACTGGATGACCCCGTTTGATAAGAAGGTATATTCATTATATCTTGCACTGATACGGAAAAAAAATGACTGAGATATACAAGCACCACCATGCCGCTGTCCCGGAGCCGGGGGAACGGGCAGGCCGCGATCATGGCCGTGCGAAATGATGACGGGATAGAGCGGGTCATCTGAAAGTCGCTCGTTTTACCATGGATTCATCAAAAAAATAGACCTCCACATTGGTGTCATCCACGCCTTCCCCGTGAATTTTCTGAAAGAGCGTTTTGACATAAGCCGCCACCTGGGGATGTACATGGTATTCCTTGTATTTTTTCCAGATTACCCAGCCCCTCTTGTATTGGCGGATATCACTGAAAAAACGCTCGAAATTGTAAGGGTTGGGTCCGGCGGAATCCTGCCGCACCTGCCCGAGGCTGATGATCGGGGTGTCTTTCGGGATGCCGCGCATATAGTAATCCCGGAGATATTGGGCAAAAATTACATCCCCATCGGCCAGATTATCCCGGACCGTGGCATAGGCAACAGACGGCCATGGTTGGCCCAGGGCCCCATAATACAGAGGCGGCATGCCCCGGACAAAGTGCGTTGCCTGGGATGCAAGCAGAAGCAGTACTCCCAGTATCAGAATATAGCGGGTTTGAAACACCCTGAGTATGGTCACATATGTCAGGCAGATCATCAGAATGGCAAAAGGGACCACATGGCAGATGTATCGATAATGTTGGGAATGAAAATCCACCATGAACATGAAAAAGACAATCGCCACCAGAACAAACAGCAGGCAAAAAAGCAGCTTTTTCCGTTTCAGTTTATCCGGGCAGAAAAACAGGATGACCATGCTTCCGGAAAGCAGCATCAGGTTGGCCAAGACTGAAAAGGGTTTCTGGACCATCAGTTTTAAAAATATCGGTTTGATGGACTCAAAAAAGGAGACAAATGCCATCGTATATTTCAAAATGGTAATTTTTGGCAGAAAAACATAAATCAATATTGCGGCAATGATTAAAAAAACGGCCAATCCGATATATTTTTTCTCTCTGACCGCGACAGCCATGATGAATAGATATAAGAATGCCACCAGAACAATCAGGAGAGAATTGACGTGAATGTGATATGCCCAAAACAGCAGAACGAGTGACAGCAAGGCAAACCGATAATCAAAATTCAAATAATTCGAAAAAAAAACGCTTTTGCCCCACCGGCGTTCAAGCCGGGGCCAGCGCCCTTCCATGGCCTGAAAAACAGTCATGGACCAGAGAAAAAACAAGGGAATAACGATGGCATACATCCGATTGTAGCGGAAATAATAGATAAAATCAGGGTTAAAAAGAAAAACAGCGGAAACAATCATTGCCAGCAGGGCATGATTGGTAAAATACAGTACCACGAAAAACGATGAAAAAATAAAAAGGCAGCCGAAACCCACCGAAACAATCCTGGAGGACCATTCAGAAACCCCGAAAAGTCCATAAGCTTGCGCCACCAGCCAGAGGTGCGGCCATGCACGCTGGTATTTTTGCTGTGTGATTTCTTCCCTGACAAAATCCCAGAAATAATAGGTGCCGGTTTGCCGGTATCCTTCGGCTGCCTTTAAAGCCAGGAATTCGTCATCACAGAAATTCAGGCTGTCCAGGCGGTGCGCATACAGCATGAAGGCCATTAACGATAAAGCGATGATCAGAATTATATAATAACCTGAAAATACAGGTATAAGACGAAATTTAATAGGATTCGATCGGTCCGGGAGGTCTGCCCCTGACTGGTTGGCATCTGTTTCCGAAAAACTGTATATGACGGCATGGCGATTGAGCATAAGAAACAAAGCCGTCAACAAGATCCCTGAAATCGGAATCAAGGGATAGTCCCAGACGATTGTTTCCATATGCATTTGTATGGGCCTGGGAAAAAAAACTGCTGAAATTGAGCTGATCAGAACGGCCAGAAAAGCGTAGTTAAAAATGGTGATAAACGGCAAGGGTTTTGAGGGGGTTGCGATATTATGCGTTGCGGGGTTGCATTTTTTTTTACGCAGCATGACGAATAACGGAAATAAATATATAATATTTTGATTTGTTATTGGATAAGCTGCTCATATCTTCTTATCCGCCGGTCGATCCGATGCGCCATAGATGATTTTTGACCGGTCGGCCCGAAATTCCGCAAACCATTTTTTTACCTGATGCCCCTCGCATGTCCTTAATTTCTGGATGCGCCTCCGTTTGGAAAGCAGGGCCGGCAAATGAAGAAGAAAAACGGCCCATGCCTTTAGGGCAATGCCGGCCATGCCCGGGATGCCTGTTTTTTTTGAGAGTTCATAAGAAGGCCCTCGTTCTTTTCTAAGGCTCCCGATGAGTGCGCCGTATTTGGCGATAAAAGACGCAAGTCCCGTGATCAGAAGGAATCCGGGCATATTTTTTACTATCATATACAGGGTATTACGATGAATATGATAGGATTTAAACGGTGAATAGCTCCGTCCCGTGGCGCTGTGAACATGTAAAACCGGGGGCCCGGGCACATACCAGGCGGAAAATCCGAGCAGCCGCAGCCGGAAAGCGAGATCAACATCTTCCTGATAGGCGAAAAAATCAGCGTCGAAATACGCTCCATGATTTAAAAAGACCGCATCAAGCGCTTCCCGCGTATAGATCACGGCACTGGCCGTCGCCCCGAAGATTTCTTTTGCTGCCTCAAACTGTCCCTGATCTTTTTCGCCCTGTCCCTCATTGATGGCGCTCATCCCCGGATCAATAGTGATTCCGACACTGTCTACGACCGTTGGATCATCAAAGGAGACAATTTTGGTTTGCAGGGCGCCGACCCGGTTATTGTTTTTTTTCATTTTTTCCGCAAAAGAGACGAGCCGGAAAAAAAAATCCTCCGGCAGCACCGTATCATTGTTGATACAGGCGATGTATTTGATATCCGGATTTTTGAGCAGATAAGAAAAGCCGATATTATTCGGTCCGGCAAAACCGCGATTTTCGGTCAAGGCGACGGCATGGACCATGGGATAGGAAGATGAAAGCCAAGCAACGGTGCCGTCCCGGGAACCGTTATCGATGATCACCACTGTCATGGGGGCATGAAGCTTCTGCGCAAAAATCGACGGCAACATGCGTTCAAGATGTTTTTTCCCGTTCCAGGTGACGATTACAACGCCGATTTCACCGATTTCCGTTTCCGTTCTTTCCCCCATTGTTCTAGATAACAGTGCTCCAGTTGTCTGGCGCTTTGCTCCCATGTGAATTGTTTCGCCCGTTGAAGGATCCGATTTTTCAGCATGGCCTTTTCATCAGGAGGCATCTGAATAAGATAGCTCAAAATATCGCAAAACTGCTTAATATCCTTTGCAATCAGGACGGAAGCCAGCTTTTCCCCCAGATAAAACCGCTGGGCCGGACCGTCAAAACATACCGTTAACAGACCCGCATACATGTAATTTAACAATTTTCCGCTTCCCTGAAAGGTTGCGCCATCTTTCGGCTCACATCCGATATCCGCGCATTTCAATATGTCGACAAGCTGATGTTTATTCAGCGGGCTGATAACCGTTACCGATTTCTCGATTGCCGTTGGCAGTTGAAGCAGGCGCGCGGGGCCGCCCGCCACGATCCATCGGCAGGAAAGGCCGTTTTGGATGGTGCTGGCGATGACCTCGAATAGCGTATCGATCCCTTTGTCCGGTGTAAATCCGCCGGTATAAACTACGCATGGCATATCATCAGTATGCCGGGAATAATCGGGGGCCGTCATGGCTTCAGATATCTTATCATCTGCCAATGTCGGTGCATCGGGGAGAACAGTCGCATCGGGGGTTTTTCTGTCCTCATCCATATGGGGTTTGAGCCCTGGGGAACTGAGGAAAACACGGCATGGCATCCGGTGGATGGTTTTTTCAATCCATTTGAAAAATTTTTGAACGGGGTGGAAACGCAGATATCCATGGGCCCGCATTTCAGCGACCAGGGGACCGTGAAGATCGCCGATAAGGCATGAGTTCCGGCATAAACTGGTTTTTTTAACCATCCAGCCGATCATTATTCCTTCGTGAAGATGACAATGCAAAACATCCGGGGGTTTTCGGATCGAAATCCGCATGACTTTAAAAAAAAGCAGCAGATCCAGAATGATTTTCTGCCAATTGGGGCCGGAAGATCGCTTTGTGTACCAGAACAACAGCCGGTTGATGCGTTTAATGGTGATATTGGGATGCAGCCCGTCGGGATTATCACCGATGTGATAGGTAACAATCATGACATGATGGCCACGTTCTGCCAGCGCGGTGGCCTCATAGAAAATCCGCATGTGGGTGCCCCGGCCCGAATAAAAGGGGGTCGGGGCGATCATTAAAATAAACACTTTGCGTCACACTTTCTTGGGTTGAAACATGTGGCTGTATTGTGCGATCATTTCTGTTGGATCACCGCTGTTGATGATCCTGCTTTGATCCAGAATCAACACCCTGTCACAAAATTCTTTAACCATTTCCATCCCATGAGAAACAAGGACAATTGTACGGCCATTATTTTTAAAATACCGAAAAACTTCAGCGCATTTCTTAGAAAAAGAAATATCCCCAACTGCCAGAACCTCATCCAGCAGAAGAATATCACGATTGGAATGAATGGCGACGGAAAAGGCGAGCCGCGATTTCATCCCGGAAGAATAATTTTTTATTTGCTGATCAATAAATGGTTCTATTTCGGCAAAACCGACTATTGAATTGAATTTACCATCAATATCTTCTTTGCAAAGTCCCAAAATCGTAGAGTTTAAATAAATGTTATCACGTCCGGTCAGTTGAGGATTGAATCCAAGTCCAAGCTCCAAAAATGGTGAAATTCGTCCATTAATATAGACTTCCCCACAATCCCCAGCATAAACACCGGCTAAAATTTTTAGCAAGGTCGATTTTCCGGAACCGTTTCGGCCGATAATTCCAAGAAACTCACCTTGTTTGACGTCAAAAGAAATATTATCTATCGCCTTATATTCTTGATATATATTTTTATCGAAAATGTTAACGAAAACAGCTCTCAATGAATCCCTTTTTTTTTGAGGGATTCGAAATGTTTTTGATAAGTTTTTAACAGTGATAGCGATATTTGCTTCCATGGTCCTGTAACTATAAATTTTCGGCTACTTTAGGAATTAATTTTGTATATGCCCATATGCTGAAAATAAAGAAACAAGCACAAAGCATGAAGAACAACGCAAGTTGCCACAAGTGGAGGAAGTGATTATTAAACATGGATTCCTTGGTAAAGTGGATAATAAAAGCAACTGGATTTATGAGAAGTATTTGTTGTATCCATTCGGGAAGCATTTGCAGCGGATAAAAAATCGGTGAAGCATAAAACATTATCCGCAAGGCGACTTCCCATATCATTGCAATATCCCGAAATTTAACAAAAAGAGGAGCGATGATCATTGCCATCGATAGAATTATTATATACATTAAACAAGAAAAAAGCAAAAAAAGCAAGATAGCGTTGAATGTGGGTAAAAATCTATACCATACTAAAAAAATAATAATAACAAAAAGATTTGTCAAAAATATCATGGCGCTGTGAATGGTTGAAGCCATGATGATAGTCCAGCGGGACAAATAAATTTTCGAAACCAACGAGGACTTTGCCTGCAAAGACCGCATACCCGAGGTCGTTCCATCCTGAAAAAAGGAATATAAAATCAACCCTACCAAAAGTCCTAAAGAATAGAGTCGGTTATCACCACCGCGATTGCAGAAAATAGAGGAAAAGACAAAATTTAACACCATAAATAGTAAAAGCGGTGTTAAAATTGCCCAAATATAGCCTAAAAAAGAATTTTGATATCGTAATTTAAAATCTGTTTTTGCAAGCGTCCAAATAAGATGTCCATAATTTTCATGATAATTTTCAGTTGTTTTATAA
>Ga0351930_1003_pt1 | contig 61020 bp, 49 predicted proteins | sample BONcelT113001E10_FD_205823 | JGI IMG/M metagenome (GOLD analysis project Ga0351930, IMG submission 205823) | Enriched cells from coal bed in the Powder River Basin, Montana, United States - BONCAT cells T11 rep2 HSBNCT.T11.300.1.E10 ...
GTATCAGGCAGGTCAGCACATGCTCCCGGGCGTATTCCTGAAGCATCATGAAAGCTTCGAATCCGGCCTGGCGCACGGCGGGGTCGGCCCAGGGGATGAAATAGGCACCGAGGAACAGGACAATGAGCCAGAAAAGCTTGGTGCGTTCGTTCATGGTAGGACGACTCCTCATGTTTTTCTTGTTTCTCAGTGGTCTCGACGTAAGATGGTTTCATGCCGATTCCGCTCATAACGATAACTTTCGGGAACCCATATTTGAAGGGCCGGGAACCCGAGAGAAATCCAATTTTTTGATTTATTTATATATCGAGATATAACGATATTATATGGCAACATTCCGGGGATTTCATTTTTATCTGGCGCAGATTTTTTCCCGTTGAACACCGGGCAGGCGCGCGAGGAGTTCCTTTAATTCAGGCTCATCATCGAGCCAGTGCCGAAGATGTCCAATGAGACTGGCCGCGTAAGGGCTTTCCCGGCCGTCGGCGATCATGTAATTGACCCAGAGACCGTCCTTGCGGCAAGTGATAAGACCAGCTTCTTCCAGTATTTTCAAGTGCTTACTGGTCGTCGACTGAGCGATGCCGAGCGCCGACTGGATCTCACAGACGCACATCATGCGTTCCTGTAGCATTTTCATGATTTTGACCCTTCCGGGATCCGACAGGGCCTTCATGACCTTGATAAAAGGTTTCATTCCATCGTCCTGTTTTATATCGTTGATGATGAATATAGCAATATATAAGAGTCTGTCAACCCGAAAATCATTCCATCTGCTGATTTCGGATTTAAAGGTAGATGGAATTCTAAAAAAACCGGATTCGCTCGCAAAAGGATTTTTCTACGAATGCATAAAGGCTTGAAATCCGGATTTTCGAGACTTGTTAATTGCCCGGGGACGGCGACAGACATGTGGTATCAACACAGCATTCGGATAGCGGAAGGAGACCATCGCATCGGCGAAGGCGTTCGGTGATACAAAACGCGCCTTCGCCGGATACGTTCAACAGCGGGGGGAAATCGGTAACCGGTTTACACCATTTTGTGTTTCTTAAACCAGGCGATGGCTTCCTTCAGGGACGCTTCAACAGGTCGGAATTCAAGGCCGAGTTCCTTCCTGGCCCTGGTGTTGTCGAAATAGAGATAGTTGGCGGCATATGAAACATCGGCAGGCGTGGACATGGGCGGTTTCCGGCTGAAGCGGTCCGACCAGATTTTCATCGCGGTTGCGCCGCCTTTAATGATGGTCAGCGGCACCTTCGGTATGAAGGAACGGTTGCGGCCGGCGGCTTTGTATATCATTTTCATGAGTTCCGTTATGGTCACGTTGACGTTGCCAAGGATGTAACATTGTCCGGTCCGGCCTTTTTGCGCCGCAAGGATATGTCCTTTGGCCACGTCCCGGACGTCAACGATATTGAGTCCCCCGTCAAAAGCCGTCATGTTCATGCCTGAAACTACGTCGATAATTATTTTCCCGGTGGGTGTCGGGCCGATATCGCCCGGTCCGAAAGGGAATGCGGGATTGACCACCACCAGATCCAGGCCGTTTGCGGCAAAGCCGAGGGCTTCCTGTTGCGACAGGTATTTGGTCAGAACGTAATGACTGCCCAGATCATACTGATTGAACGGGGTGGTTTCATTGTTGAGCACCTTGCCCGGTTCGACCCCGAGGGCGGAGATGGAACTGGTGTAGACCACGCGGTCGATGTGATCGGATTTCAAAGCGGCCCACAGGATATTCCGGCTTCCCTGCAGGTTGACTTCATATATCGGCTTCCAGTCTTCCATCCAGATGGCGTAGATGGCGGCCAGGTGAAAGACGGTATCCACACCGGCAATGGCTTTTTTTACCCTGGCATTATCAAGGATATCGCCCTCCATTGTTTCAATGTCGAGGCCCTTGAGGTTTACGGTGTTTTCGCCGGGCCGGATCAATGCCCGGACAGCCACGTTTTCATCGAGCAGTTGACGGACCACGTGTGAACCGATAAACCCGGCGGCGCCGGTGACAAGGGCTTTTTTCATGGCATACTCCCGTTTTTAAATTGGATGGTTTCGCAAAAAGACTATTTGCGAATGCAACAAGGCTACAATCCCATGAATTTGGCGGCAATCCCCTTCATGATCTCATTTGTGCCGGCGAAAATGGACATGACCCGGACATCCCTCATGGCCCGGGCAAGTGGACATTTTTCCGTCAAACCATAATCACCGTGAAGTTTGAGGCATCTGTCTGCCACGCGGTTGGCCAGATCCGTGGTCCAGTACTTGGCCATGGAGGTCTCCACCACGATGCTTTCGCCTGCGGCATGTTCAACGATGAGTTTATCCAGAAAGGCCCTGCCCACTTTGATGTCGGCCGCCATTTCCACCAGGGCGAACTGGGTGGCCTGGTATTTGGAAATGGGTTTGCCGGATGCATCGGTGGTTTTTCTGCAATAATCGGTCGTCATTTCGAGCATCAGTTCAGCGGCGGCCTGGCCCCCGATGGCGCACATGAGGCGCTCCTGCTGGAGTTTTTCCATGAGCATCATAAAACCCATGCCCGGGGTCCCCAGTATGTTTTCCTTGGGGATGCGACAGTTGGTGAAAAACAGTTCGGCCGTGTCCTGGCTGTGGAATCCCATTTTTTCAAGCTGGCGTCCGCGATTGAATCCGGAGGTTCCGTCTTCCACCAGATAGAGGGACATGGCCTGGTAGGGATTTTTCTCCGCCGGGTTTTTGGCCGCCACAATGACCAGGTCGGCATTGATGCCGTTTGAGATGAAGGTTTTGGATCCGTTGATCACAAAGGCGTCGCCGTCCGGCTCCGCCGTGGACTGCATGCCGGCAAGGTCGGAGCCTGCATCCGGTTCGGTCATTGCAACGGCGGTGATGATATCGCCGGAAACACATCCGGGCAGGTATTTCTTTTTTTGCGCCTCCGACCCGAATGCCGCGATATAAGGGACAACCACGTCACTGTGCAGCATGGCCGCAAGGCCTGTGTGATTAGTACGGGCCATCTCCTCGGTGACGATGACCGAATAGAGAAAGTCGCCGCCCATGCCGCCGTATTCGGGCGGAACCCATGTGCATAAAAATCCGGCCTGTCCCGTGCGGCGCCACATCTCTTTTGGAACGATATGATCTTTTTCCCATTGCTCCACGTTCGGGGTGACCTCGTCGGCCAGAAAGGACCGCAGCCGTTCCCTGAATTGCCTGTGTTCATCCGTATATTTCAAGATATCCATTCGTCCGCTCCTTATTTATTTCAGCCGGCCGATAATTTCATCAGCGATGATATCTTTCTGAACCGAGGGGCCGCCCTGAAAAATTTCGGCCTCTCTGGCGTCTCGGAAGAAATGTTCCACTTCATATTCGGTGGTATAGCCGTATCCGCCCAGGAGTTGAATTGCTTCATCACAAACTTCCACGGCAGCGCGTGTTGCCGTCAATTTGGCCATAGACGCCAGGCGGAATTCGGGCTTGCCGTTGTCAAACGACCATGCAGCATAATAGGTGAGATACCGGGAGGCTTCAATTTTTGCCGCCATGTCCGCCAGCTTGTGGCGGGTAACCTGAAACTGCGCCAGCTTGCGTCCGAATTGTTCCCTTTGTTTGACATAATCGATGGCCCGATCAAAGGCCCCCTGGGCTGTGCCGATGGCCATGCCGGCGATCTGTATCCTGTTTTCACACATAAATGCCTGCAAGACCGTGGCTCCGTTGCCCGGTTTATTGATCAGATTCCCATGAGGCACGGCAACATTTTCAAAGGTGACATCGGCAAAGGGCATCAGTCGGCCGCCGAGTTTCTCTCCTGCGTCGGAAGCATGGACCCCCTTGCGATCGGCCTCCACAAGGATCAGGGAGGTCGAGCCATCACCATATTCCGGTCCTGTTGCGCACAGCACCACGTAAGCTCCGGCCGAGTGTCCAAAGGGGACGAAAGATTTAGCGCCATTGATGATCCAATCGTCATTGCTTTGTACCGCTGATGTTTGCAATCGTGAGAAATCATATCCGCTGCCGGGTTCCTGAAAAGCACCGGTGAAAATCAGTTCGCCGCCCGCCACCCGTGGTAGATATTTATTTTTTAGTTCATCATCTGCGGAACGGACAAGGCATTCCGCGGAATATCCGGTAAACATCAGAGCCGATCCCAGGGTGGAATCCTTCCGGCAGAAGGTTTCGGCCACCAGAATATTTTCAAACAGCCCCATGCCGCCGCCGTCGCAGCTTTCCGGAAAATGAATTCCGATAAAGCCTAGATCCCCGGCCTTTTGTAAAATATCTTTCGGGAATTCCTGTTTGCGGGACAATTCAAGTATCCGTTCCTTGTCGAATTCGCCTTTGGCGAACGCCCATGCCGCCTTGACGATTTCTTTCTGGGATTTGGTAAGCGAAAAATCCATATGATCAGACCTCCCGGATGATGAGGATGCTTACGGTTGCAAATCACCGTATCCAAATGATCGCAGCCGGCACTTTCCGATGGTTTAGAATTGCAATATGATGAAAATAATAGCTATCATAAATACAACAATATGCTTCCAGCAAATGATGGAAAATTATCCCTCATTGTCCGAAAAGTCAAGGATTAAATGAAACTTGATACAGTTACAAGGCGACGGATGGCCGGTTCATCGCGCGATAAAGCAGGGAATTGAGATTTTTAAATAAATACAAACAAATCAGGTCCTGAAGGGCTTGTTTCGCCCTTCAGGACCTGATTTGTTTCATGAGGAAGTGATTATTTTAAAGAGGTGGCGCGGCGGCAACGGTTTCTGAAAAGACCATCATGCCTTATAAATATCGTGATCAATTGCATGCGCTGTAACCGCTGTCGTAATCACTAAAGTCGCCGGCAAAACCCTTCGCATCGATCCGCCTCACCCAGTAGTAATAGGTGGTGTCGCAGGTTGCGGTAACGTCATTGAAAGCCGGATTTTCGGTGGTTGCCATTTTTGTTTTAGGGCCGTCCGGCTCTGTTGAACGCCAGACCTCGAACCGATGTTCATCAGTGGTGGTGTTCCATTTGACCTGAATTTTATTGGCGAAACCGCCATCGGATGCGGTTACGCCTGTTGGAACGGCCGGTTTGCAGTGTAAATAACCGCTGTTGGTATTGCTGAACGGGCTGGTGCAATCCGCGCTTCTGGCCGTCACCCAATAATAAAAGGGTCTGTTTGAACTGGTGCTGCAACTGAAGCAATTAACCACGCAGGGTTCAAACATATCATCATAGCTGGTCCCTTTAACAGTAGCAATTTTAGTTCTCATCCCTTCCGATATGGTTGGGAAAATGGCCCGATAAACATCATATTCAATAGCGCCGCGGGAAGCGCTCCAGGTGACGCGGATCCGGTCAATATAGACGTCCTCGGACGCGGAAATACTGGTAGCAGCCGGTGGACAGAGCCGGTAACCGCTATCAAAGTTGCTGAATTCACTGTCGCCCGCCGCATTTTTTGCCTTTATCCAGTAATAAAAGACCGTGCTGACCGGAATATTCCGGTCAATGTAAGATGTCCCTCGTGTTGAGGAGATTTTTTCTTTTGCACCGGCAAATCGGTCGGATCGATAGATATCATAGGATGCCGCATTTGTCGCGGGCTTCCAGGAGATCAGTATTCGGTCCGTGTATACCCCGTCTGACGCGGAGACCCCGGTCGGTGTGGATGGTGTATTGGGCGTCGGATCGTCGCCGCCGCTTGTCGGGGTGGGGGTGAGACATTTTGGATATCCCGAATCGGAGTTGCTGTATGGGCTGGTGCTGCAAAGATTGCGGGCCTGGACCCAGTAGAAATAGATGTCATCGCAGGTTACGCGGGTGTCGGTATGGGTCGTCTCGGTTGTTGTGGCGATGCTGGTTCTGGTCCCCGTGGGGGACGTAGCCCGGTAAATATCGTAAGACGTGGCGCCGGCCGATGCGTGCCATGTCACCAGCACGGCCTCTTCGTAATCACCGTCGGATGCGTTTACATTGGCGGGCGCGGCCACCGGACAATTCCGGTAACCGATATCCGAGTAAAAGAAGTCGCTTTCCTCGCCGCCTTTTTTTGCCTTGACCCAATAGTAATAGTCAATACAGCAGTCCGCAGTAGTATCGTCAAAGGTGGTGCCGGTGGTGCTGCCCAACCTGGTTTTTGCAGCAGCAAAATCTTCAGCCCGGTAGATGTCATAAAATGCGGCTCCGACCGAACGGTCCCAGGTAATATGGATTTTATCGGTGAAATCTCCGTCTGTTGCAGTAACGTTTTCCGGCGCCTGCAGCGTTCCGGTCAAGGGTTCCGTTCCTGGAGTGCCGCAATGGCCCTTGGCATGCGAGAATCTGCTCACGCCGTCGGAGTTGACGGCGCGGACCCAGTAATAGTAGACGATCCCGCACTGGGGCGGCATATCATCGTAGGATGTCCGGTTGAGGGTCGCCAGCCGGGTCATGACGCCGCCTCTGGAAACCGGTTTTTCCGAACGGAGAACAACATATCCTTCCGCGCCGGGTACGGCGTCCCAGGTTATGCGAACCTCATTCGCATAAAGCCCTTCAGATGCCGATACATTGGATGGGGACTGCGGAGCGCTTGCTGCAACCGGTCCTGCCATAACCAGATGGAAGGCACAGCATAACAGGGCCAGGGTTGAGAAACGTCGGTAAAACATTTTTTTCATTGCGTTATCCTCCTCTGTATCGCATCCGGGAAAAGGGGTCTAAATATCGGGGGTTGTACCTCTTGTATTCTGTAATGGGATTCATGTGGGGCGGTTCCGGCGAAATACCACGGGCCCGCGTACCGGACAAAAATCCAATAATATTATTATCTATGGATGAACTCGGCTCTACAGTCAAGAGATTTTTGCCCGGCCTTTAAGGCTGCGGATTGGCGGGAATGTGCCGTTGGCGGACAGGAATTCCCGGAGCCGCACGGGCCCGGAGGATAAAAGTTATTAAAGGGACTGGTCGATCTCAGGATTTCGCGGGACTTAATACAGCCTGACCGTCGATGACCACCGTTCCCTCCTGATTGACGCACTCGGTTTTCATCGTAACCTTGTTCTTTTCCGCGTTGATGCCGATGACCGTGGCCCGGGCCGTGATGGTGTCGCCGATGCGCACGGGCGCCAGAAAATTCATCTCCTGGCGGATATAAACCGCTCCCGGTCCGGGGAGCTGATTTCCCAGCACGTTGGATATGAATCCCGCGGAAAGCATGCCATGGGCGATACGGGTCTTGAAGAATGTCTTCCTTGCATACTCTGCATTGACATGAATCGGGTTGAAATCGCCGGAAATCCCGGCGTACTGGTAGATATCCCCTTCGGATACGGTCTTTGCGAATTCAGCGGTATCGCCGATGGCGATTTCCGCGATGGTTTTTCCTTTCATGGCGGGCCCCTTTTTTTAAAGTTGAACGATTAGCAAAAAGCGTGATTTTTCGATTCGTGAGAATGAGGCCATTAATATTTTATTTCAAAACGTTCGTTTAAAACCAGGAACGGTGACTCCAGATGTCGTTCTGCAGGTCCTTCAGGTCGTTTTCAATTTTAATGTAACAGGTGGCATTCCGGATGGCCAGACCTGCCTGGTGACCGAAAGCGGTGATCATCAGGATTTCATCGTCATAGAAATCCCGGGGATCGGCGAAATAGAGCCGCAGCACGCCCATGACGGCATCCCCTGAAGTAATCGGCGCGCTGATGACGGTGACGATCCCTTCCATTTTATAAACCTCGGGATCGGGAATGCCTGGATCCGATGCCGCGTTTTGGATCACCACCGTTTTTCCGCCCATGGCGTCGGTGACGTTTTTTTCAAGACGGCCGGATACCTCTTCCACAAATGCAGAGTGCAATCCGCTGCTGCTGACCGGTTTTAATGTTCCCCCGTCCGTATCGATCAGCTGGACCGTCACGCCTTTGGCCTTGAAAACGCGGCACAGGTCCACCGTCAGGGTGGTCATGATCTGCCTGACATCCAAAGAGGCGTTCATGCCGGCCGACAGATCATAAAAGAGTCGGGTGTTATTGCGGATGTGCGTGATCAGGCGTGCCCGGTCCACGGCGATGCCTCCCTGGTCGGCCAGGGCGGTCAGAAAAGCGACGTCTGTTTTCGAGAACTGTCGGCGATCAGCGGTATAAAGAGCCAGAACCCCGATGGGGCGGCCGTGAACCATCACCGGCACCACCAGCAGGGAGGCGATGCCTTCGGCTATTTTGGCATCCCTGTTTTCGGCCCGGGGATCGGCGGCAACGTCAAAGATGTCCAGATGTCCTTTCTTGACCAGTTCGTCCAGATGGTCCCTTGCTTTTTCAGGAACCGTGTGCGGATAATCGGCGGACAGCCCTTTCTGGGCCGCCGGCAGATACAGATCAGGGTCGTCACCGGCGAGAAACAGGCAGGCCGCCTTGGCGTTCATGGCCTCAACAGCGGTGTCGACGATAAGCGCCAGCAGCTCGTTTTTTTTCAGGGTGGTGCCGAAAGCCCGGCTGACCCGGCAAAGATTTTCAAAATAATTCGCTTGATGCGCCATGTGGATACTCCTTATTCTCCGTCCCGTTTCTTCAACCAGGAAATGATTTTCGGAACAAACTCCCTCTGGGTTTTTGAGCTGACATAAATGCCGATATGACCGGTTTCAAGGCATACATCCTCCGTGTCCGTACTCCCTACGCTACGGGTCAGGCGGTCGCAGGCTTCGGGGGGCACCAGGTGATCGAATTTTCCATAGATATTGAGCAGCGGCGCGGTGATGTTTTTCAGGTCGACCCTCCGGCCGCCCACCATCAACCGGCTCTGGATCAGAAGATTCTTCTGATAACAGTCGACGACGAACTGCCGGAAGGTCTCACCCGGCACATCGGGGCTGTCGAAGATCCATTTTTCCATCCGGATGAAGTTTTCCACGAAATTCCGGTCATGGGCGTTTTCCATAAAGCCGATGTACTTGTCGATCATGAGCCGGGCCGGGTTGAGCAGCAGAAACCCGATGTTCATAATGTCGCCGGGCATATTGCCCCAGGCCTCCACCATCAGGCCGGGATCCGCGTGTTTCATCCAGATGTGGAGCAGTCCCTGCTCGGTGTCGAAGTTCGACGGCGTGACCGTGGTAATCAGGTTTTTGACTTTTTCCGGATGGAGGGCCGTGTAGATGATGGAAAAGGTGCCGCCCATGCACACCCCCATGAGATTGATGCGCTCCGTGTCGTGGCGTTTGCGGATCACATCGACCATGGTGTCCATATAACCGTTGACGTGATCGTCGATGGTCTGGAATTTGTCCTTTTCAGAAGGATACCCCCAGTCGATCATGTACAGATCGATACCGCTGTCCATCAAGGTGCGGGCGACGCTTCTGCCGGGCTGCAGGTCGAGCATGGTCTCCCGGTTGATCAGCGCGTAGACAATCAACAGTGGTGTTTTAACATGATCCGCCGGGCGGTTTTCCGGACGATAATACTTGAGTTTGACCCGGTCTTCAGAATGCACCACTTCATACGATGTCTGGGCGATCCCGGTTTCAAGAGGCGAAAGCAACACTTCAGAGGCTTTTTGCGCGCGGCTCTGGGTTTTTCCGGTCTCCTCGGCCAGCTTCGCCAGAATCAGATCAACTGGAAGGCCCGTTGTATTCATGGGATCACCTCTGCTGCGGTTTCGTCAGTGTCATTATGATACTCTCCCGGAAAAACTTTATTTTTTTGAACGATCTCCGAGATGTTTTTCAACAATCTTCAAGCGGTTTTTCAGGTCATACAAATCTTTGTACAGGGCATCGATATCGCCTGGTGCAGGCAGGGACAGACGATGCATCAGGTCATTGAGCAGATCCTTTTTGGCTATGGCGTAATTGGCGGCGGCGGCAAGGGTTTTCGAAAGGGCGCTGAGATATTCCGTTGTTCGCAACGCAGTCATGTAATGCCCTTCAAGCGTTTTCAACCAGAGCTGATAATAGGCTTTGGCATCACCCGGGAGCTGTCGGGCTTCGGCCAGGTCGGCGAGCCGGCTTTGGAAAGTGAGAGATGATGCTTTCAGCGGGGCATAGAGTTGATGCAGGAATTCGGCAAGGGCGGATTGCAGTAAGGCGAATCGATCCAGATAACGATTGATTTTCTCCTGGTATTCCCTTGCCGGACCGAGCTGGGGAATATTGAGCAGTTTTTTAAACTCCGCGTCATAGATCCGGTTGAATATGCTCAGGGATTCCCGTTCAAGATGCCCGGGATCGAAAGTGTCCGGTATTTTACCGACGGATTCCATTTTTTCAATCCATTGTCGGTGCATCCCGGCCATGTTTTCGATCATGGGCTGCATCATATTCATGAAAACATGTGGCAGGGAACTCAGATCGCCGGATATTGCGGTCCACTTGCCGAGATCGCCCCACGCCGCGGCGGATGCTTTCATCAACCGCAATGTCGCATCCAGGGAGGGATCCCCGGGGGCCGGCCCGCTGTCATTTCCGGCCGGCGCGGCCCCCGGGTCAGGGTCAGGCCGCAAAGGCGTCAGCATGCCGGTCCATGAATCGGTCATGGAACGCATCCATTGCTGAAACATCGTATTCGGATCAAACGCCTGATTTGATGAATCCGTCATAACAGCCTCTTTTAATATATTCCGACGGCGGCGGTTACTTGGAAAGAAAATCTTCCAATTTTTCGTATTGCTCATCCATCACGGTCTTGAAATCATCAACACCCTTTTTGTAAGCCTTGAGCCAGTCGTTGACGGCCTTTTTCCCTTCCGCCGGCAGCCAGGTGGCCTGATCCAGCATGGTCTTGAGCATTTTCTCACCCTGTTCCTGGGACATCTTCATGGCCTTTAACGCATTGTCGAAAAAAGTGGTCTTATTAAACTGAATTACCTGTTTGAGCATTTCTTTGTTGTCGATCATAATAGCCTCCTTATCAAAGCGGGTAAATGATTTTCAGGAGCAGGGTGTTTCCATCCCTGCTCCCGGGTGTTACGGCGCGTCCGCGCCGTTTGACTACAGTGCCGCAAACCATCCTTCGACGGTTTTAATGTTTTCATCTATGGCGGTTTTAAGGGTGTTCCGCCCTTTTCGGGCGTTCTTAAACCAGTCACGCACCGTGTTGCGATGGTCATCGGTCAGCCAGGGTAGTCGGGCCAGGGCGTCTCCGGTGGCCTTTTCAATGTTGTCGTGTAACAAATCAAGCCCCTTGAAGTTTACCTCATGGGCGGCTTTCCCCGCATCAATTACCAGTTCCTTTATCATATATGTGTTGTTCATTATCATACTCCTTTATCAAATTAAAGTTTTGTTCGGTTTGATGCCGTATCTACGCCGATTGACTTTTCCTTATCCATCAACATTTTACAGACGATCGGCCGGCTGTTTGTCTGTCATGGTAATAATTTACAACACGATTAAGCGCTGTCAAGTCAATTTTTTGTGCAATGCAATAAAAATTAACTTATAGACTCTTTCCTCTTGATGATTTTTATAATTACGGATATACATTGAATTGTTAAAAATTAAAATTCGGAAATTCGGATTTCGAACCGGAGAATATGATACCATATATTGCATTGTAACAAAAAGGAGAACGCCAATGCCGGACAAAAACAGCATTCTACTTAAAAAATATTCCAATCGCCGTCTCTATGACACGGAACAAAGTGCGTATGTGACCCTGGCCGATGTGGCCCGGATGATCCGGGACGGCCGCTGGGTTTCGGTCGTGGATGCGGATACAGGTGAGGACGTGACCGCGTTCACGCTGACCCAGATCGTCATGGAGGAGGCCAAGAAGAAAAATGCGCTGCTGCCGGTCCCGCTGCTGCATCTTGTCATCCGTTACGGAGAAACGCTGCTGGCGGATTTTTTTGACAAGCATCTGGAAAAAATGATCGCCAGTTATATTTCCTATAAAACCATGGCCGACGAGCAGTTCAATCGATGGTTGGAAATGGGAACCGGACTGGCGGAAACGGCCAGGCGCAGCATACCTGAAAACAGTCCGCTTCATTCCCTGTTCCAACAGTTCTTTTCAGGACCGCCATCCGGCAAGGACAACGGTCAAACACGTGATAACCGGCAGGGCGAGGACGATTCCCCGTAAGCCGGCGCATGACAACTATTTCCAGGTTAACGCCTTAACCCGGCCAGAGGCTGTATCCTTATAACCCTACCTCTGATCACGTTAACCGTGAAATGCCCTCCGGTTGACTATTGTCCCGACCATTGGAAATTCGTCGGGCCATTCCCCAAGAGACCGGGCAATGTCATCGGTTTTGTCTATTTCACCCCTTCGGTCATCGCATCACTATGCCCCAGGATGAATTTCGCGACCTCAGAATAATCGTTTACAAGGACTTTTGATGAGCGAAAAATGCCCATGTGGCCGGCATCGGCGATCACCGACAGTTTTTTATCATCGGAAAGCCCGTCGATCAGATCCAGGTGCCCTACGGCCTGCTGCGGCGGCACGATATCGTCCTGGGAGCCGCCCAATGCCCAGATGGGGACATGGACCGGATAATTTTTTATGCTTGCCGTTTGCTCGCCGATCCGCATGGTTCCGTGGATCAGGTCGTTGTTGACGAATATTTTTTTGTACGTGTCCCGTATGAATTCAGCCGGGAAATGATGGGTTCGGTTATACCACTGGTAGAATTCCTTCTGGCGGTCGGCCGCCTTCCGGTTGCCTACTTTCAGGTCCGTGTAATATTTCCTGAAATTTTTCATGTGCTGGTCCATGCCGAGATAGTAAAATCCCAGCACCTGGAGCCGGCCGTCGTAAACTTTTCGTCCTTCACCGATTTCTCCCGGGCCGATGGTCCCGGAAAAGATGTCGATCAGGTAATCAATATAAGATTCACCCATGAGCCGGGAAAAATCGGTCAGCATGCCGCGTTCTCCCTCGGTGTGCATGGGTGAACCCGCGGAACCGAATGTTTTTCCCAGCTCCGGATAAAGGATCAGAGTAGTCAGGAGCAGCGGGCCGGGCTGGCAGACGGCGATCAGGTGCGGCGGGTATCCGGTACGGGCTTTCAGATGTTCCAGAATGGTTCTATATTGGGCCACCTGGTTTTCAAAATCCTCGCTGTGGGGTTTGCCGTCGATAACCAGAGGGATATCGTTGGCGCACTTTTGCTCCACGACAGCCATTCTTGTCAGCCCCTGATCCCGCAGGAAAACAGCGGTCCGTTCCGCAATATTGGAATGGTGGCCTGCCCGGGGGGCGAACACCACGGCGTAATTGCCGATCCGGTGAGGGCCGTCGGTGGATATGTCGATCAGCCGCATCCCCGGGAGGTCCAGCAGGATATCGCTGTCCGTATATTCAAATTTCCAGTCCTGAATCGGCGGATCTTCGGTGAAAAGATCGAGAAACTCCAGATCGGCACTGTATTCCGCGTTAAATTGCTGCATCAGGCCGGAAATTTGATCCGCATTGACATCCAGGATTCGAGCCGCGGCTTCCCGGTTGGCCTCGATCAGCCTGGAAAAAAGATCGGAAGGCGCCGGGCTGTTCGAGCGGTCCGGTGCCGCAGAAGCTTGAGCCGCATATGGGCCTTTCCGGAATCCAAGGGTCAGATCCTCAAGAGACTTTTTGGCCAGTGAGGTTCCTTTCTGCTGGATTTCGATGACCGTTTTAAGAGTTTTCAGTCCGTTTTGAAACCACGGGAAAAGACTCATTACATTTGCATTCAAGGCGCTGCTCCTTTCCATGAGTGTTGGATAATGATCAGAATCATTATAAATCAACTGGTTGGTGATGTCTATACATTAAGGCGGGAGCCGTGAATGTCAAGATCAATTTTTTGCGTTGCACAAAAAGACGGACGCGTAAAAGTTGTTGTACGTCTTTTCGACGCGGCCTTTTTGCGAAACGAGCTTCCGGGAACGGCGATGAACGTAGTTTTGCTTGCTTCGCAAGTTATTTTTGGGGGATGTGCTCGGCTGAATCTCAGGGTCGCGCGCGTAAGCGCCGCCATGCATTGATCATTTCCAGGTCCGCAGCCAGATCGCGGCCCTGGGTGGTCAGGTAGTTGCCGATCATCAGGCCGTTGGCGCCGGCCGTGAACACCCAGGACTGAAAATCCTTCAGGGTCGGTTCCCGGCCCCCGCAGATGGTGATGTCGGCCATCGGATGGATAAACCGGAACAGGGCGATGCTTTTGAGGGCTTCCAGAGGGGAAAGCAGCGGCTGGCGCGCCAGTTTCGTGCCGGCAATGGGATTGAGGAAATTGATGGGAATCCTTGAGACATTGAGTAATTTGAGGGTAAAAGCCAGTTCCACCCGCTGTTGCCATGATTCGCCCAGTCCCATGATCCCGCCGGAGCATACGCTTAGCCCGGCGGCCTCGGCTGTTTTCAGAGTGTCGATGTCTTCGTCATAATCGTGGGTGGTGCAGATTTCAGAGAAAAAACTCCGGGCCGTCTCCAGGTTGTGATGATATCGGGTGACCCCGCTTTGGCGCAGTTTTTCCGCCTGCCGGGCCGTGATCATCCCCAGAGAGCAGCAGATCGCCAGCCTTGTTTTTGCCAGAATATCGGCGGCCGTATCGCAGATGATGTCGATTTCGTCGTCATTGAGGCGGGGCCCGCTGGTGACCATTGAGAAATGGGTGGCGTTGATGCGTTCCATTTCAAGTGCACGGGCGAGCATTTCTGTTTTCCTCAGGAGCGGATAGACGGAAACACCCGTGACATGCCGGGCGGACTGTGCGCAGAACGCGCAATCCTGTGAGCAGCGGCCGGATTTGGCGTTGATGATGGTGCAGGTAAAAAAATCCCCGCCGGCACATGCGGCAGTGACGGTATTGGCGCACGCCAGAAGTTCGGGGAGCTCCGTTTCCGGGAGTGCGGCTATCATGATGGCTTCGGCTTCGGTTGCGCCCGTATCCGGGGCGGAGATAATACGTTCGGTCAGGTCTTTAATGAATGCGTTCGACATAGCTGTCTTCCTTTCTTTATTAATATCTTATGTCCGTTCTTATGTCCGTCGGGCTTGCACTAACCGGGCGAAATGCTCAAATGAGCGGTCATAGGTGGCCTCTGCATCGACCGGAAAACAGTATGCCGGCAAACAACGACTTTTATAACACACTCAAGGGTGTTTTATTCTGAATTTCCGCGAATTTTCGACTGTCGGGCGATTTTAAATGTCGAGCTAAAGGAGAGGACCGCCCGGCCGGTGTCATCAAAGACCGTGGCCTCGCCGGCGATGGTCCGGTCGCCGTCGCGCCTGGCCTCGGCCTTGGCCGTGACGATCCCCTGGCGCACCGGATAAAGAAACGCCGATTCCAGGCGGATGGTGGCAAAATGGGTGTTTTCCGGCACCAGGCTCTTGATGGCCATGACCACGGCGGTGTCGGCCAGGCTGACCAGTGCCCCGCCGTGCATCAAACCGGCGCCCTGGGCGAATTCATACCGAAACGGCATGGAAAGAATGGCCCGGCCGTCTTTTGCCTCAACAATATCCATCCCCAGCAGCCGCTCAAAGGGCGCGCAACTGATCCATTCGGGCAAAACAATGTGATACGGTCCGGTTCCCGGCTGTGTTTCATCCTGTTGATTCATTATTGTCCCTCATCGCCATTTCCGTTGATCGTCTCCATAATCTCTTTAAAACTCGCCAGCCCGGCTTCGATGTTTTCAATGATCTCGCTGGCAAGAATATCGGGGTCGGGCAGGTTGTCCAGGTCGGCCAGGCTCTTGTCCTTGAGCCAGAGAATGTCCAGGTTGGTTTTGTCCCGGGCGATGATTTCCTGGTAACTGAATTTCCGCCAGCGCCCTTCGGGGTTTGTTTCCGACCAGGTTTCCGCGCGGTCATGGCGGTTGGCGGGGTTATAGCATTTCACAAAGTCGTACAGGTCTTCTGCCCGCATGGTTGCTTTTTTTAAGGTGTGATGGACATTGGTCCGGTAGTCATACACCCAGACCGCCTGGGTCCATGGCTCCCGGGAGGCCGGTTTGTTGTCGAAAAACAAAACATTGGCCTTGACGCCCTGGGCATAAAAAATTCCGGTGGGCAGCCGCAGGATGGTGTGCAGGTCGGTGGTTTTCATCAGTTCCCTGCGCACGGTTTCCCCGGCCCCGCCTTCAAACAGCACATTGTCCGGCAGCACCACCGCGGCCTGGCCGGTTACCTTCAGCACCGTGCGGATATGCTGCAGGAAATTGAGCTGCTTGTTGCTGGTGGTGGCCCAGAAGTCCTGGCGGTTGTAGCTTAAATCCTGCTTTTCCTGTTCGCCGGCTTCGTTGGTGATGGTCATGCTGCTCTTTTTGCCGAAGGGCGGATTGGCCAGCACGTAATCCGCCCGGATGCCTTCATCGGCAATCAGGGCGTCGGTGGATGAGATAAAGGTTTCGCCGTCGATTTCCCCGATGTTGTGCAGAAACATGTTCATCAGGCAGAGCCGGCGGGTGCCGGCCACGATTTCATTGCCGGAAAAGGTGCTGTTTTTCAGAAAGGCTTTCTGCTCCCGGTCGAGTTCATAATGGGCCGTGATATAGTCATAAGCGGCCAGAAAAAAGCCGCCCGTGCCGCATGCCGGGTCATGAATGGTGTTGCCCGGCGCCGGGGCCACGCACTGCACCATGGCCTTGATCAGTGCCCGGGGGGTAAAATACTGGCCCGCGCCGCTTTTGGTGTCGGCGGCGTTTTTTTCCAGCAGGCCCTCGTAGATGTCGCCTTTGATATCGGCCCCCACCAAGGTCCACTGTTCCTGGCCGATCATGTCGATGATCTTGAGCAGCTTGGCCGGGTCCTGAATCTTGTTCTGGGACTTGGTGAAAATCTGGCCCAAAATCCCTTTTTCCGTGCCCAGGGAGCGCAGCATCCGGGAATAATAGGCCTCCAGTTCCGCGCCCCGCTTGTGGCTCAAGGTCGGCCAGTCGCAGCGCTCGCCGTCTTGCAGTTCACGGCCTTCGGTATCCTTGATTTTCGGAAAACGGATGTTCTTGTTATAGGGCGGCCGGCTCATTTCATCGGCCATTTTCAGAAACAGCAGGTAGGTGATCTGCTCCAGATAATCGCCGTAGCCCACGCCGTCATCCCGCAGCACATGGGCAAAATTCCAGACTTTGGATATCAGGTTTGATTCGTTCATGGTTTATTTCGATTCAGAATGCTGATGATCAAGCGTTTAACGGTTTCCATTTCATCCGGCCGGCTGACGGCGACAAACAGCGTCAGGCCGGCCAGGGCCTCATTGCTGATGGTCAGTCGCTCCGGGTCAGGGCGCAGACGGTTGTTTTTTTCGAGAAACAGCAGAAAACACGCGGCGGCAATGCGCTTGTTGCCGTCAACAAAGGCGTGATTCTTGACGATTAAATAAAGCAGGGCAGCGGCTTTTTCCTCAAAGGTGGGATACAGCTCCACGTCGCCGAACCCTTGTCGGATCTGTGCAATGGCGCTTTTAAAACCATTCCCGCGCTCTTGACCGAAAATTGTGGAATCAAAATCAGCCCGCATCCGTTCGACCACGGCCATATGCTCTTCATAGGCAGGATAGTTCACCGGCGTGGCTGTTTCGCCTTTGCTGTCCAGGGTTTCGTGGTCGTAATCGTCCAGCAGCCGCAGTCCGGCGGCATACAGGTTCAGCCATTGGAAATCCGTATCCGCCGCTTTGTCCTCGATGGCCCGGCTTAAAATGCGGATGCCGTCTTTCAGATGCCGCACCTCCTGCTGTTTCTGCGCCAGCCGCTTTTCGTTGACGGCGTACCCCTGCACCAGATAATCCTTGAGGCGTTTCGTGGCCCACTGGCGGAACTGGGTGCCTCGCTTTGATTTTACCCGGTAGCCTACGGAGATGATTACGTCCAGGTTGTAATGCGCTACCTGATATGTTTTTCCGTCTGATGCAGTTGTCGCAAAATTTGCGACAACTGATTTTTCATCAAGCTCGCCTTCTTTAAATACATTGTTGACATGCTTTCCAATGGTTTTGATATCGCGATCGAAAAGCAGCGAGAGCTGATTTCGATTCAACCAGGCTGTTTCCTGATCAAAACGAACTTCAACCGCGGTTTCGTTGTCCCTTGTGGTATAAATTTCAACCTGGTTTTTCACTTGTTTTTTTCCTGTTTTTTGCAGAACGGCCGGATTTGTTTTTTTGAATCCTCTCCAGCAGCTTATGCGCCGGCTCCCAATCCGGCTCCCGGCGGCAGGCCGTGAGTTCGGCTTCGCTCAGCAGTTTTCCGGCAAAGGCTTTTTTTAGGATGCTCTGGCGCAGGGCTTCGGCTTTTTCAAGGCTCTGATCGATGCTCTCGGCCATTTTGTCGCAGACGGAGAGACGGGATTCGATTTCCATGACGATTTGAGTTTGTTGTTGGAGAGGAGGAAGTTGAATCGGTAAGTTGCTGATAATTTTTTTATTCAGATTCATCATAGTTGTTCCAGTTGCTTTTCCAGTCAAGAGTTCCTTGATGACAGGGCTGCTCATATAGTAGTACAAAAACGGCGAGAAAACCTTATCTTTAAGGGGCCTCAAATATAGGCTACCAGTTCCACAAAACCATCCGTCCTCAGTTTCGGTTACCAATGCACAACGGCCCATTTCCCCTCGTCTTCCCATAATCACGTCTCCTTCCTGAAGAATGTAATTTGGCAAGCTTGCCTTTTTCTTTGTGGAAATCGAGTACGATAAACTTGGGCGTATTTCACCATTCTGAATGTGCATGGGGTTGATTAAAGGTATCCCACCTTCAGTATAGTCTTCCTTATGAAGTTGAGAACCGAAAGGTCCAATTTGAATTTTTTGATTAATTTCTCCTAAATTCATTTTGGTAGCATATGGAAACCCCTCAAACGCCTTTTTCAGTATGGCCTGGCGGTAGATATCCAGTTTGGCTTTGGCGGTTTTGAGGTTGGCGGTGCCGTTGTCCAGATCACTGAAGAGCTTTTCTATTTTGGCGACGATGGCGCGTTGCTCGGGGAGGGGGGCGAGGGGAAATGTAATGTCTCGAAGGTTATTTAAATTAACTCCTAAAACCGTTGTCCCGCTTGAGACTTTTAAAATTTTTCCTTCAAGATTCAAAAAGGCGTAATAAAGAAAGTCATTATCAATATCAATTCTGGGCTTAACGATTTTCAGATCCTGATTGATAGCAGCGCATATTTTATTACGTATCGGTTTGCCCGGGTTAATTCTCGTAGCCAGAATTATTCCTTCAGGCTGGGCCACATTTGCGGCGCTGTTCTGTAAACCTTTTTCGGTAATATAATCCTTCGTATCCGTTAAATAACCACCTTTAATATCCTTAATGGAAGCCCAAGGGATATCTCCATTCCAGTATGACGGCTCTTTTTTGCTTGGTGTCCCACCCCCGATAAATTCGCACACCTCCCCCAATTCAACCTCAATCCATCGGTTTTTAGATGACGGGGCATCCCCCGTTTTTGTAGAGACGCAATGCATTGCGTCTCTACCGGTACAATGGTGCATTGCGTTCCCCAATTCTATTTCAACCCAATCCTCTCGCATCATCTGTAAAATCTATCCTGTTCCCAATTCCGGGGGTTGTTGACGGTGTATTGTTCAATGCGGTGATATGATTCTGCGTCGCGGATGACGTGGTCATGAAACCGGGGTTGCCAGGCAAAATCAGGATTGATTGGTCGGGCCTGTTTCGTCACCGATGATTTAAATCCCCGCAGGATGGATGCCAGGTTTTTGGATTGCGGGCCAAATCGGTTTTTGGGGGGTGGGATATCACCCGCCGTCGGCGTTGTCGTCATCGTAGAGACGCAATGCATTGCGTCTCTACCGGTACAATGGTGCATTGCGTCGTTACCACGACAACGATCCATTGCGTCGTTGCCACCGCCACGACGTACAACCCCACGTTCGCGATTATATTGATTTTCCCCAATCATGATAATGGCATGAAAATGGTTGGGCATGACCACAAATGCGCCCAATTTCAAATTCATATCGGGTCGGATTTCCGGTGTTTTAATCCATTCGGATTCCACAATTTTTCCAATTTCGGATAATCGCATTGCAATGGGTGGTCGTAGAGACGCAATGCATTGCGTCTCTACGGTATCAACAATTTCCCCAAAATAACATTCCCGGTTATGGGTGCAGATGGTGATGAAATATGAGGCATTCCATCCGTAATCCCAATTTTGCAATCGGGCGGACGGGATGCGGTATTTGTTTTTATATTTTTCCATTATATCGTCACATCATCCGGTCGTTGTGGTGTCGTTGCGGGCATTGTAGAGACGCGATGCATCGCGTCTCTACAATGCCCTACGCCGCCAGCGCTGCATTCAATTCATCGATAATATCAACCGTCTGGTCACCGAACAATTGCCACATTTTCCCCCGTCCGCCCAGGGCGTCAAAGGGCGTGTAGTCCAGATCGTCCAGGGTCACATGAAAGCTGGCGGCCACATGATCCTTGAGCAGGCGCAGCCACTCCATCTGCTCTTCGGTGAACTTTTGTCCGGCGCCGCCGTGTTTTTTAAAAATCCAGTCCTTGAAATTTCTGTCCACGATGTGATTGTACGGCGTGAGTTGACTGTCAATGCCGGTCACCCTCCGGATCAGCGAAACCAGGGCCGCCAGTTCACTTCTGGGGCTGCTGCCCTTGACTTCTTCCAACTGGGCATAGGCGTTCCACACATAATGAGGGGCCAGCAACGGCTTTTCCCGCTTCAGGATTTCCAGCACTTCCTTGATCATGGCAAAGGTCAGGTCCCGGCGGCGATACGGCTGATCGTAAAAAATGCTCAGGGCGATGATTTCATCCTTGTGGGCTTTAATGTAGGCGCTGAAATCCTGAACCACCTGCCGGGCCTTTTCCGTGGAATAGCTGTCCCACTCGGCTTTGCGGAGGGTGTCCAGATTAATGGCGTCGATGATCTGCTCATGGACCTTGCGCATATTTTCGATATATTCGTTCATCTCGCCGGTAAAAACCGACGCGGCTTGTTGCCGCAGGGCATCGAGTTGGTTTTCAAGGGCCTGTTTGATTTCATCCGGCGGAAAACCCGGTTTTTCCTGCGCGATGGTTAATTGCACCTTCTCGATGGTGTCCGGGTTGTAGGCGTTGAGCAGGTCGCCGGCCGCCTGGTTGATGGTTTTGCCGCCGGAGAGTTTTTCAAACCGGGCCTTTTCGTCTTCGGTGAGCTGTCTGCTCAGGCGGATGAGCCGGTTGGCCAGGGAGGTAAACAGGTCTTCATCCTGAACGCCCATGGCCACGGCCCCCAGCAAATCCTTTAAGGGCACGGCCGGTTTGCGCTCCAGGTGCCGGGAGTCGGTTTTTTTGGATTTGACGGCCCCTACGGCATCCACAATCACAAAATGGGTCTTGGTATGCCGGGCCGTGCGGGTGACCTTTTTTAAATCGTCAAAATTCAGGGTGCGGGTGCCCCGGCCCTTCATCTGCTCAAAATAGTTGCTGCTTTTCACATCCCGCATGAAAAGCAGCACCTCCAGGGGCTTGACATCCGTGCCCGTGGCGATCATGTCCACGGTCACGGCAATGCGCGGGGCCCAGGAGTTGCGGAAGCGGGTCAGGACGGACTTGGGATCTTCGTCGGCCTTGTAGGTGATCTTCTTGCAGAAGTCATTGCCTTCGGCAAATTCCTCCCGGATGATCTGGATAATATCGTCGGCATGGCTGTCGGTCTTGGCAAAGACCAGGGTTTTGGGCACTTCAAATTCACCCTTTTTATCAAAGCGATCCGGAAAAATGGTCGGCAGGGCCTCTTTATAGGCCCGGATAATATGGCGGATCTGGCTGGGATTGACCACCTCCCTGTCCAGTTGGCCGGCCGTGTATTCGACATCTTCATCCAGTTGTTCCCAGCGTTTTTTCCGGCTCAGCTTTTCCCGCTTGTCCACATATTCTTTGGCCTTGATTTTGGCTCCGGCCCGGGTGATTTCCGTTTCAATGGTGAAGACGTCATAGGGCACGTTCACCCCGTCAATCACTGATTCTTCGTAGGTGTATTCGCTGACCACGTTTTCATTGAAAAAGCCGAAGGTGCGCTTGTCGGGCGTGGCGGTCAGGCCCACCAGAAAGGCGTCAAAATATTCCAGCACCTGTTTCCACAGGTTGTAGATGGAGCGGTGACACTCGTCAATGATGATAACGTCAAACTGCTCCACCGGGTATCGGGGCGCAAACGCCACGGGGATGGGCGCTTTTTTCTGCCATTGCCAGGCGGATTCGTTGGGGTTTTCCAGCTCCGCGGCTTCATCTAAGTCTTCGCCCTTTAAAATCGCATAGAGGCGCTGAATGGTGGAGATGCAGACCTGGCTGTCCGAGGCGATATAGCCCGAGTTCAGTCGTTGCACATTATAGAGTTCGGTGAATTTGCGGTTGTCGTCGGCGGGCTGATATTTTAAAAACTCCTGCTCGGCCTGTTCGCCCAGGTTGCGGGTATCCACCAGAAACAGAATGCGTCTGGCATTGGCGTGTTTTAACAACCGATAGACAAAGGTGCAGGCGGTAAAGGTTTTGCCCGCGCCCGTGGCCATTTGAATCAGGGCTTTGGGCCGGTTCTTTTTAAATGAAGTTTCCAGATTTCGGATGGCCCGGATCTGGGCGGGACGCAATCCCTGTTCATCCAGAGCCGGCATGTTTTGGAGCTTTTCCCGCAGGGTTTCCGTCTGCCCGCGCCATTCGGCCAACGTCTCGGGTTTGTGAAAATGAAACACCGGCCGGGATCGGGGCTTCGGGTCCCGGTAATCCGTGAACCGGGTCAGCACGCCGGTGCTTTCATACACAAACGGCAGGGGTTCCTTGTTGAGATTATATTTTAACGTGGCATGGGCATACCACGACGCCTGGTCTTCGTGAGTCGTCAGCCGCTCCCCTTCTTCCTCCCGCTTGGCCTCGATGATGCCGGCGGGTTTTCCGTCCGCAAACAAGACATAATCGGCCGGGCCGACATCGGTCTGGTATTCCCGGACCGCCACACCTTTGCCGGCCGCCAGATTCACCTTGCTTTTGGACTGCACCACCCATCCGGCCGCAACCAGCATCTTGTCGATTTCATCCCGCGCTTTCTGCTCTGGCGTTTGATTTGTCATGGGTTGTTATGGTCGATTCTTTTGTGGCTGCGGCCATGTAAAACTTTACTCAACAACTGTGTCATTAAAGTCCGCTAAAGCAAAACGTTGGTTTGGTCAGGTCCACTGCATAATATGCTCAATCCGCTGATGGATATCCGCGAATCGGTTAGTTGACGTGTGTCCCCAACCTTCGCGCCACTGTCCCAAACGGCTGATGAACCGAGATTCTGTTCCTTTTTCAGCTAAACCGACCTTGATCATCACTTCTTCGAGACTCTCCCCCTCGTTCACTTTCAAACCTCCACCGGTCAACAAAAGCAGAAACCACCAGTCGCCACGATCTTCTCCAAGCAGTTCGTTAAGGAATGAAAGGGCTTCTTTGGGTTCCAGTCCCTGCTCACCTAAGGAATGATATACTCTCGGGTTTCCAGCTCGCAAGGCTGCCATGACTATATTGCCCACAGCGAGACACCATCTTAAGCGGCCTTGTTTGTCGCCTGACGTCGCCAACACATGACCAAGAATGCGGAACACTTCCTGAATCTGTCGGGGGGTCAACCTCAACGCAGCGACCAGCTCGCAGATGTTTTCGACACGATGTGATTCGAGTTCCATAAAGCATGCCCGCAGGCCATCACGCTGGAGGTAGTGATTGACATATGACGTTGATAGCTTCTGATATTCAGATTTGTTGAGTGGTGGGAGTGTCACCTCACGATGCACGAATTTTCGATAGTACTCTTCGAAATCCAGATCTGGGCCAAACGCCGTCTTCGCCGAGTTTGCCAGATGCTGTCTGTCAGCTGCAAGTATGAATACGGCCCCCTGAACATCAAAGATGTGCTTGATCGTCTCAAGGTATGCAATAGCGTAGTCTGGTCTGCATCTGTCAAGTTCATCAACGAGAAAGAGCACCTTCGGGATCGAGGACGCTACGAATTGATCAACAGCCTTGCGTAGATTTGCCATTGCAGCTTTACGGCCCACATAGACGGAAAAAGTGTCCTCTGGGGCTTCTACGGCGCGATCCCTTATCGACTTCTTCTTCTCAGCAATGTCACCTGCGGCAACGGCGTCTATCCCGGTCAGCTTCTGAACAATTTGACCGCCTATCGCAGTCGCAAACCAGCCAACGGTCTTCGCGGCATCGATGATGGATTCGGCAGACTTTCCGTACTTGCGTATGCGATCCGCAAGCCCTGAGATGATCGCAAAAAGAGGGTCGCCGTAGTAGTCGCTCTCCCAAGCGTTCAGATAAATCACCAAAGGAGCACTTCCGTCATCCTCCCGGCTTTCAAGATCGGCTATCCACATCTGAAGAAAGGTCGTCTTTCCCGAGCCGAACTTCGAGTTCAGCGCAACGACAAGGCTACCATCGACGAACTGGTGTTCGACCTCAATGAATTTAAGTAGGCGGGCTGCAAAGGGTTGTAGATCAAGGAGGTCGTCATCGAACGTTTCGATTTTCATTGAGCTTCCTAAACAACAAGTAATTCCGAAGTTTCAAGTAAACTCCCAGATTCATATCCCGCCGATCCAAAATCATTTATCACGGGGCCTAATAATTTCGGTTCCCGGCGACCTGATTCAAGCTTAACTGTTTTTTGATATTCATAAATCATTTGAGATGGTTTTTGCAACCATTTATGCCGATCAATTCTTTTGATGGTGTGGGCAGATATCGCGGTGCTGATCGGCGTTGGGGCAAGGTACTATATGCAAATCAGCGGCGCGGTTTATCGCGTGCGCCGGATTTGTCTGGTTCGGTCGTCAGCAGAGTCCAGAAAGCGCGCGGGGACAGAATGTTTGTCCGTTCGACTCTGCTCAAGTACTGAAGCTCCTTGTCTCCGGTGACGAGGACATCTGCTTCCGCGGTGATGGCAGCCGCCAGGATCCCGAGGTCGTCCTTGTCGTGGATCATGATATCCGCAATGATCCGTGGTTTGACGATGGTGGTGTCCTGTCGGATGAGCCATAAAAATTCTTTAACCAGCGAGGGAGCTACGCCGAACTTGTCGGTAAGGATGCGTTTGAGTTCATCGGTGATCTGCTTGCAGATCACCAACTCGTGTTCAGCAAGGACCGCGCGGAGCACGTCTGCGCAAAGTCCGCGAGTGGCCGCGGCGCTGGCCAACACGTTGGTGTCCAGCACCACCTTCATGACACGTCGGCAAACACGTCTTCGTCGGTCAGGTAACCGCGCGCCTCCGCAAACGGCATCATCTTGCGGCGCAGCGCATCGAACTGACTGATACGAAGTTGCCGTCGCAACGCATCGCGGGCAATCTCGCTGCGGGTGCGTCCGGATTGGCGGGTTGCTTTCGTCAAAAGCTTGTCCAGGTCGTCATCCAGCCTGATGGTGAGAGTTGCGGTTTTCATGTCTTACAATGTGCCACATCAGAATCTGCATGTCAACGTCTACTTTCCGGCTTTACCCTTGCCAAAAACGGAAAAATCTGAAAGGGTGGGCGGCAAATCCGGCAGATACACATTATTTTCAGGAGATGAGCCCATTGATGCGCGTTATGACCTTTAATCTCAGATTTGAAAACGAAAACGACGGCCCTCATGCATGGGATCGGCGGCGGGAAATGGTGGTGGATGTCATCCGCCGCTATGAGCCGGCTGTTGTCGGCACTCAGGAGGGGAAATGGTCCCAGTTGACCTATCTTTTGGAACAACTGCCGGATTATGAGGCGGTGATGCCCGGCCGCCTGCCGGATAAGCATATCCAGTGTCCCACCCTGTTTTTCAGAAAGGCCGATATCGCCATTGAAGGCGGAAGGGAATTCTGGCTGTCGGAAACCCCGGACGTGCATCTGAGCAAGTCCTGGGACAGCGCTTTTCCCCGCATGATCAGCTTCGCCGAGGTGCGGATCGAAGGGTCTTTTCGGAAAATGACCGCTGCGGTCACTCATCTGGATCATATGGGCGCGGAGGCCCGTTATCGGCAGGCCGAAATGATTTCCCAATGGGCCAAACAGCAGCGATATCCGGTTATCCTCATGGGAGACTTCAACGACGCGCCGGACTCCCGGGTCCATGACATCCTGACGTCGCCGTCAACCGATCTCCACGACACCTGGGAACTGGCAGGAGGCGGCGACAGCGCAAAAAGCTTCACCCATCACGGGTTTACCGGCATTCCCCAGAAGAACCGGCTGGACTGGATTCTTGTGGACTCACACTTTCGGGTGCGTGACGCCCGGATCATCCGGGATCATTTCAATGGCGCCTTCCCGTCGGATCATTATCCGTATATGGCGGATGTTGAACTGATCAGGTAGCTATTCCCCGGCGATCAACCCCATGGTCGCGCCGGATTTGAAATCATAGAGCCCTTCCTCGCAGATCCGGAAGAACGGGATGGCCGCGGTGGTAAGGGTCCCCAGGGTGAGCAGGGGATCGGACAGGGTCACGCCCATGCTTTTTAATACCTGATAAATATGGCGGGTTTGTCCGGCGATGACGTCCGCGGGTTCATCCGAGATCACGCCGAAAATCGGCAGCGGCAGTTCGGCCCGGATTTCATTGTTTTCCGCCGCCACGATGCCGCCCTTTAGTTCGCTGATCCTGTTGACCGCCAGGGCCATGTCCGCGTCGTTTGTCCCGATCACGATGATATCGGCCGAATCCCACGCGGCGCTGGTGGCAACGGCCCCGGATTTCAGGCCGCAGCCTTTGATGAAGCCGCAAAACATCCTCCCCGGTGTTACGGCACGGTCGATGGCGGCGATCTTGCAGATATCGTTTTGAAAATCCGCCGCGATATTTCCGTTGATGACGGGGAGGCGATATTCCAGCCGGCGGGTGACCAGTTCCGTGATCAGTTCGATGACATTGACATCGGCTGCCGCATCGCTGTCGGGCGTCCGAACGGCAAAGGCATCGGGCGACAGAGCTTCCGGAAGCCGGATGGTTTGCCGGCAGGCTTCTGAAAACCGATGATGCCGGGCAGGCGCCAGGAGTTGTCCGTTTTCTGCGATCACCCGGCCGTTGCTGATAACGATTTCCGGCCGGATGGTCCCAAGATCCGGGATGATCACCATGTCGGCCATGCGGCCCGGCGCAATGGCGCCGATCAGCCCGTCAAGGCCGAAATGCTCGGCCGCGTTAAGGGTGGCCATGCGGATGGCATCAGCCGGCGCAAAGCCCAGGTTGATGGCCTTTTGCACGATAAATTCCATGTAGCCGTCTTGGGTGACCGCCTCGGGGGAAATGCCGTCGGACACCAGCACGGCCCGCCGCAGGTCGATGCCGGTTTCAACGATTTTGGAGACCGCCTCCAGTTCCCGCCGGACGCTGCCTTCCCGGATCATGACATGCATGCCCAGGCGCAGCCGGTCGCGCACCTCGGATGCCTGGATCGGCTCATGGCAGGATGAGATGCCCGCGGCCGCGTAGGCGTTGAGATTTTTTTCATTGGCCCCGGCGGAATGCCCTTCAAGGGTTTTGCGGGCCGCCAGGGTTTGGACAAACGACGGCAGATAAGCGTCCGGGTCCTGCAAGACCCCCTGCCAGTAGGATTCTCCGAGACCGAGGACATCATCTCTGGCCAGGAGGCGTTCCAGGTCCTCCGGCGCGATGCCCCGGCACCTCCTGCTGATCGACACCATGGCCGGCGCTACGGTATAAATTTTTACCGGCTGGTCGGTCATGGATTCCAGAAGCTCCAGGGTGCCCGCGTATCCGGCCACGAAATAGGGTTCGTAGATTTCCGTGACAATGGTGGTGGTTCCGCCGGCCATGGCCGCGTCCAGAAACGGCCCCGGCGCAAACATCCAGGCGATATGGGTATGGGCGTCGATCAAACCGGGAATCACGGTCCGGCCGGCCGCGTCGATGACCTTGGTCGTCTCTCCGATGGCCCCGCCGGGATTTTTTCCCACAAAGGCGATGCGCCCATCCTTGACGCAGATGGCGGATTCGGGGATGATTTCACCGGTAAAGACATTAAAAAGCGCGGCGTTGACAACGGCCAGATCCGCCGGTTCTTTTCCCTGTGCCACCCGCATGAGAGTTTTGACGCTTTTGATGTTCATTTCATCTCCTTTCCGCAGTCCGGTAATGCGCAGAAGTTGGGCTTTTTATGAAACCGGCAGTCTTTGATGCTTGACAGTTTGACATTAAACCCGTATTTTCAGGTTGATGTATGATCGTTTCGCATGAAAATTCGTCAGGTTTTCCCGAAGCTGTTTATAAAAGCTTGCGGTCAAACCGTCAACCCATCTTTTGATGCCAGGAGGTGCGCATGATCGGGTCAAGAAAATGGATCGTGTTGTTGATTGTCGCGTTGTTTCTGCTGATGCCGTTCGGGTCCGTCGCCGACGCCAAAATGAAATCCTACCCCCCGGAAAATTCCGGGCCGCTCATGGCCGCCGACTTCTTTGTGGCAAGACCCATCGGCCTGGCTTCCCTGGTCTTCGGGACCGTTACCTTTATCGTGTCTCTGCCGTTTTCCGCCCTCGGGAAAAACGTAGACGAGGCATTTGATTTCATGATTGTCGAACCGGCGGTCTATACGTTTACCCGGCCGTTGGGCGGGTTCTGATTTTTTTTAACCGCGGGGAATCACGCTTTTAGAGGTCACAGGTAATGGACATATCGATTCCCGGTTACGGTCGGCTGCACCTGGAACATCTGGTCATGGACTACAACGGCACCCTTGCCGTTGACGGCCGGCTGATCGACGGCGTGCGGGATGCCCTGGTCGAATTGACCAAGGAGTTGAGCCTGCATGTGCTGACGGCCGACACCTTCGGCAAGGCCGCGTCCGGCCTTAACGGTATTCCCTGCAAACTCAGCCTGCTCCCGGAAGACGACCAGCAGATTCGCAAACGCGATTATGTGACATCCCTTGCGGCGGAGCGCACGGTGAGCATCGGCAACGGCCGCAACGATCAGTTCATGCTCAAAGCCTCTGCCCTTGGCATTGCCGTCATTCTGGCCGAAGGCATCGCCACCGAAACCCTGCTGGCATCCGACGTGGTCTGCACTTCCATTATCGACGCGCTGGATCTGCTGCGGAACCCGCTGCGCCTGACCGCCACCTTGCGTTCATAGTACAAACATGCCACGGCGCTCATGAAACCCTTCTGGCTCATCCTGGCCCTGATCCTGGTGGCGATCTATATTATCAGCCCCATTGACCTGATACCCGACATGATACCCTTTATCGGGCGGCTGGATGATATCTTTCTGGCGTTTGTGACGATTTATTACCTGCGATACGGCCGGTTGCCCGGTTTTCTGTCATGGCTTGAACAAATTTTATGGGGAGGATCCCGGTCCAACGGTTCCAGCGGCCCCGATGATGCGGGGGCAGGGGAACGCGCACAAAACACCCGGGGCGATGATGCCGCCGGGCAGGATATGGCGGCGGACCCTTATGCAATCCTGGGAATCAAGCCGGGCGCCTCTTCGGAAGAAATCCACGCGGCATACCGGGAAGCAGCACAGAAATTCCACCCGGACAAGGTTTCCCATCTCGGCGAGGAATTCCAGATCCTGGCCCAGAAAAAATTCGTCGAGATTCAGGGTGCTTATGAGGTGTTAAAAAACGGAAAACGGGGTTGAGATATCCGGACGCTGAAAGCCGGTGCTTATGTGGTATTGGCGGTTTCGCAAAAATCCCCCATTCAGTCATATCGCAGATCCCGCAGACGCTGGAGATTGATCCGGTCGGCGTTCTTGAAATTCTTTTTTTTCGGTGTTTCGATGATTTTCGGAATTGTTGCGAACCTGAAATCATTGATAATCCATTTAAAAGCGTTGATGCCGATTTCCCCCTCGCCGATATGGGCGTGCCGGTCCACTCGTGATCCGGATTCCCGCTTTGAATCATTGAGGTGGATGAGATACAGTTTTTCCATTCCGATTACATCGGAAAATTTTGACATGGTTTCTCTGTAGCCGCGGGAGGTTGAAATATCATACCCGGCGGCAAAAATATGGCAGGTATCCATGCAGACACCGATCCGGTGGGGATCCGCGATTCCGTCCATGACGGCCGCGAGTTGCTCGAACGTATGCCCGATTCCCGTTCCCTGTCCGGCGGTGGTTTCCAGCAGCAGACGGGTCCTGTTTTCCGGGATTTCCGAAAATAGTTGATTGAGGCGGTCGACGGTCCGCTGGATGCCGGCGGATATGCCCTCGTCCATGTGCGATCCGGGATGAAGGACGAGCAAGGGAAGGCCCAATTGGTCGCACCGCATCAGCTCCTGCTTCAGGGCCGCCATGGACTGGGTGATTTTTTCCGCTTCGTTGCCGGCGATATTGATCAAATAGGAGGCGTGGGCCGCGATGATCCGGATGCCGGTCCGCTCCCGCTCCGCATCGAATTTCCGGATTTCCCGCGCGGATAATTCCCGTTCCCGCCAGTTCATGGCGTTTTTGGTAAATATCTGCATGACGCTGCAATCGTGGGTCTCAGCCTCGTGAAAGGCGTTGTGTAGCCCCCCGGATATGGAAAAATGCGCGCCCAGGAGCAGGTCGCCGTTTAAAAAAGACAAAGCTGTTATTCCCGGTTTTTTCGGTTTCGCGTTTTATGGCTCTATTTTTTCGGTGTTGTCGTCTTTTCCGGGTAGGGGCATAAATGCCGGAGAAAACAGGCCGGACAATCCGGCTTTCGGGCCATGCACAGGGACCTGCCCAGAAAGATGAGCCACAGGGAAAAATCGTTCCAGTCCTTTTTGGGAATCCGGTCCATGAGGTCAAATTCGATCTTGACCGGGTCCTTGTGGGTGCTCAACCCCAGGCGTCCGGATATTCGCGCCACATGGGTATCCACCACGATCCCCGGCTTGCCGAAGGCCGCGCCCAGCACCACGTTGGCGGTTTTGCGGCCCACGCCGGGCAGTTTCACCAGATCATCGAGGGTGTCCGGCACCATGCCGTCAAATTGCGCAATAAGCGCCCGTGCGCATTGCTTCAGGTTTTTGGCCTTGTTGTGGAAAAAACCGGTGGAATGGATGAGCCGTTCGAGTGCGGCAATGGGAACATCGGCAAAATCCTTCGGGGTTTTCAGTCGCTTGAACAGAGCGGGCGTGACGTCGTTGACCTGGCGGTCCGTGCACTGGGCCGACAGGATGGTGGCCACCAGGAGCTGAAAGGGATTTTCGTGGCGCAACTGGGTCTTGACATCCGGATAAGCGGCCCTTAGTATCTTGCGGATTTGCAGAACCCGGCGGTATTCCCCGCCGGCCGCCGCGGTTGTCGAAGCGGGGGGCCGGTATGTTTCGCTGTTTTTCATGGATTTTCCAATAATATGGAATTAATAAAAGGCGCGCCAGTTCATAACATGAATGAACGTATAAATAAAGCAAAAGGACTGGGGCTCTGCTCGGGCGGTCTTGACAGCATCCTTTCGGCCCTGGTGCTCCGGGACCAGGGGGTCGATGTTTCCTGGATTTCATTTGAAACGCCGTTTTTTACTGCGGAAAAGGCCCGCAGGGCCGCCGAGGCCAGCGGCATCCCGCTTCTGGTGATGGATATTACGGAACGCTACCTGCCCATGCTGAAAAATCCGCCCTGCGGATACGGCAAATACATGAATCCCTGCATGGACTGCCACGCCCTGATGTTTCGCATCGCCGGGGAGAACATGGCTTCCGTGAGCGCGGATTTTCTGTTTTCCGGCGAGGTCGTGGGCCAGCGGCCCATGTCCCAGACCAGACAATCCCTGCGCTACGTGGAAAAGCGCTCGGGTTACGACGGGCTGATCCTGCGGCCCTTGAGCGCCCGCCTGCTTCCGGAAACCGAAATGGAAAAACGGGGCCTGGTGGACCGGAGCCGGCTCGGCGACTTATCCGGCCGTTCCCGGAAACCGCAGATGGCACTGGCGGAAACATTCGGGGTGCGCGATTATCCGTCCCCGGCGGGCGGCTGCCTGCTGGCCGACAAGGGGTTTTCCCTGCGATTAAAAGACCTGTTCGCCCATCAGGAAACCTGGGCCAGGGAGGAATTCGAGCTGCTCAAGCACGGCCGCCACATGCGGCTGGATGTCCGAACCCGCGTCATCATCGGCCGCAACCGGGCTGACAATGAACAGATCCTCTCCTGCTATCGCCCGGACATTGATTTCATGCTCAAAACCGAGGGCGTGCCGGGGCCGGTCGCCGTCATCCCCGGCGGCTGCTCTCCGGAACAGGTTGTCCGGGCCGCTGAAATCATCGCGGGATACAGCAAAGCCCCGGCGGACGGCTGGGTGGAGGTACGGGTGAACCGGCCGGACGCCTCCGAGATCCTCCGGGTCAAGGCCCTCCATCATTCGGCCGTCAAGGACCTCCTGATCCCCTGATCCCTTGATTTTCGGCGGAAAGCTGCCCGCAGGCGGCTGAAATATCGCTGCCTTTGCTGTGGCGGATGATGGCGGTGTAATGTTTGGCAGCAAGGGTTTCCTGGAAGGCGGCGATCACGGTCGGGTCGGGTCGTCTGAAATCGCTGGCCGGATGTTCGTTAAACGGGATCAGGTTGATCTTGGCCTTGACCGGGTGCAGGAGCTTGGACAGGCGGCGGGCCGCGTCAACGGAATCGTTGACGTCTTTGATCAGGATATATTCAAAGGTGATCTTGTCTCTCTGGGCCAGGGGATAACGGGCGCAGGCGTCGATGAGCGCTTCCAGCGGATAGGTGCGGTTGATGGGCATGAGCTTATCCCGGGTGGCGTTGTCGGCGGCGTTTAAGGAAACCGCCAGCCGGATTCTGGTGTCTTTGCCCAGATCCGCGAACCTTGGAATGAGGCCTGCCGTGGACAGGGTGACGCGGCGGTTGGAAAACCCGAGTCCGGTTTCGATGTCGGTCATGATGCGGACGGCGCGAATTACCGCATCGTAGTTGGCCAGGGGCTCGCCCATGCCCATGAGCACGATATTGGACAGGCGTTTGTCGTCGGTGACTTCCCTGCGCGCGGCCAGGACCTGGCCGAGGATCTCCCCGGCCGTGAGGTTTCGGATCAATCCCGAAGCCGCCGTCATGCAGAACCGGCATCCCATGGCGCAGCCAACCTGGGTGGAAATGCAGAGGGTATAATGGTCTTTTTCCGGGATCAGCACGCATTCAACGCCCAGGCCGTCTTTGAGGCGAAACAGGTATTTCCGGGAACCGTCCGCGGATGTTTCCATCCGGGCCACGGGAAATTCGGAAAAGACAAAATAATCCGCCAGCATCTGCCGGGTGGCTTTGGCGATATCGGTCATATCGTCAAAGGACGCGGCCCCGCGCGAATAGATCCATTTCAGGATCTGCCCGGCGCGGTACGGCGCCATGTCCCGGTCGCGGCACCATTGGGTCAGCCGGTCCCGGTCGCAATCCCGGATATCGGGTTTTGGGTCTGACGCGTTGTCGGCAGGGGTTGTCATGGATGTATGGCCGGCGGGGGTCTGTTTGTTCATCGGATTACCCTGTATTTTATGAATATTTCGGAATCCGGATGCAATTTCATCGGATCGCATGGAAAAAATTATTTTTTCTTGACATAACATCCTTATAATACTAAATTCAAGAATTTATTGGTGCCCGGACGAAAAGGAGCGTTTACGCGGTTTGCCGGTTTTCGTTTCGGGCATTAATTGCTGAAAAAGGTCGGTTTTAATATCATGTTCGACAATTTAAGCGACAGACTTAATTCGGTTTTCAAGAAGCTCAAGGGTCACGGGAAGCTCACCGAGAAAAATATCGAAGAAGGCCTCAAGGATGTGCGGATGGCCCTTCTGGAGGCCGACGCCCATTACAAGGTGGTCAAGCAGCTCATCGCCGATATCCGGGAGCGGGCCGTGGGCCAGGAGGTGTTGTCGAGCTTAACGCCCGCCCAGCAGGTGATCAAGATCGTCAATGACGAGCTGACGGCTCTGATGGGGGGCGCCAATGAGGAACTGGCCCTGTCCGGACCGTCTCCCGCGGCGGTCATGCTGGTGGGATTGCAGGGGTCCGGCAAGACGACCTCGGCGGGCAAGCTTTCGGTTCATTTGCGAAAGCAGGGGAAAAAACCGTATCTGGTGTCGGTGGACGTTTACCGGCCGGCGGCCATGGATCAGCTTAAGAAGCTGGCGGCCCAGCTTTCCACGCCGGTATTTGATTCCAATCCGGATATGGACCCGCTGCAGATCTGCCGGGAGGCGCGGAATGCGGCCATGGCGGCCGGGTGCGACACCCTGATCATCGATACGGCCGGGCGTCTGCACGTGGACGAGGAGCTGATGGATGAGCTGGTGGCCATCAAGAAGCTGCTGGCGCCGTCGGATATTCTGCTGGTGGCCGATGCCATGACCGGCCAGGATGCCGTCAACATCGCCCAGTCCTTCAACCAGGCGTTAGACATCGGCGGCGTGGTGCTGACCAAGATGGACGGCGACGCACGGGGCGGGGCGGCCCTTTCCATCCGGGCCATTACGGGCAAGCCCATCAAGTTCGTGGGCGTTGGCGAAAAACTAAATGAACTCGAACGGTTTCATCCCGATCGCATGGCCTCGCGGATTCTGGGCATGGGAGATATGCTCTCCTTTATTGAAAAAGCCCAGAACGTGGTGGATGCCAAACAGGCGGCGGATCTTGAACGCAAGCTGCGGAAAAATGAATTCACCCTGGAGGATTTTCGAAATCAGATGTCCCAGGTCAGAAAGATGGGATCCATCGGGGACCTGCTCAAGATGATTCCGGGGTTCAGCAAGATCAAAAATCAGGATGATCTCGATGTTGATGACCGCGAACTGGTGCGGATCGAGGCCATTATCAATTCCATGACCCAGGGTGAGCGGCGCAACCATAATATCATCAACGGCAGCCGCAGAAAAAGGATTGCAAAAGGTTCCGGAAACAGTGTACAAGATGTAAATAAATTGTTGAAAAATTATACCCAAGTATTAAAGATGGTTAAAAAAATAAACAAGGGCGGGTTCATGCGCGGCATGGGGCGCCAGATGATGCCTTTTTAATTAAGGAGCAAGACGGAATATGGCGGTAAAAATCAGATTGGCCAGGTATGGCGCGAAAAAAAGACCGTTTTACAGAATTGTGGTGGCGGACGGTCGCTATCCGCGTGACGGCAGATTCCTTGAGACGGTCGGCACCTATAATCCATTGAAGGATCCCTTCGAAGTCACGCTGAAAAAAGACCGGATTCAGTACTGGCTCGGCACGGGTGCGATTCCCACGGACACGGTGAACAGTATCTTGAAGAAAGAAGGGGTTTTTGCAAATCCTGCTTGATTTCAGCTCTTAATCCTTAATTTCCAGCAGTCATATATAAGGAGACGGGACCATGAAAGAACTGATCACATATATCGCAAAAGCGCTTGTGGACAATCCGGATGAGGTCAAGGTCACCGAGGTTGAGGGTGAGCAGACGTCCGTTCTGGAGCTCAAAGTCGCAAAAGAGGATCTGGGAAAAGTGATCGGTAAGCAGGGCAGAACCGCCCGGGCCATGCGCACCCTTTTGGGTGCTGCGTCCGCCAAAATCAAGAAACGCACGAGTCTTGAAATCGTGGAAGATTGACGCGACTGCATGGATAAGGATGGCTTCCTCCACATCGGAAGGATCGTGGGGGTTCACGGAATCAAGGGATATCTTAAGCTTTATTCCTTTGCCGAATCAGCGGACCTGTTTTCGTGCGGCAGCCGCATCCGGCTCCAGCGCCGTTGCGGTTGCGGACAGCCGGAAATAATGACGATTCGGGATTTTCAGGCGCATCGGAATTCATACCGCATCGCATTTGACGGTGTTAATGACCGGGAAAGTGCGTATGTTTTTATTGATGCGGATCTGTTTGTTGAGCGTGCAGCGCTGCCGGAGCCGGAAGAGGGCGCCTGGTACCGGCGGGATTTGATCGGGCTGGCTGTTTTCGGGATCGACGGCGCTTATATCGGCCGGATCGAAAATATATTCGCCACCGGAAGCAATGATGTGCTCGTGGTGGAAAATCACGGCACGGAAACGCTGGTGCCTGCCATAAAATCGGTTGTTCTGGATGTCGATCTGGCGGCCGGCCGGATGACGGTCGATTTGCCCGAAGGATTGTAAAGGCAAGGCACGGGCGCCATGAATTTCGGCATACTGACGATTTTTCCGGAGATATTCGACTCGTTTCTGGCCCACGGCATTATCCGTCGGGCCATTGAGAGCGGAATCATCCGGGTGACGCCGGTCAATATCCGGGATTTTGCCGGAGGAAAACATCGGACCACCGATGACCGGCCTTACGGTGGCGGGGCCGGTATGGTGATGAAACCCGAGCCCTTGACCGAGGCCATCGCCCATGCGCGGAAACGGATACCGGACGGAATCGTTATCCTGCTTTCGCCCCAGGGCAGACCGTTTACGCAGCCTCTGGCCCAGGAGCTTGCGCTGCGAAACGGTCTTATTTTTGTGTGCGGCCGGTATGAAGGCGTGGATGAGCGGATTTACGCGCATATCGACGATGAGATATCTGTCGGCGATTACGTGCTGACCGGCGGCGAGCCCGCGGCCATGGTGATCATCGATGCGGTCACGCGGCTGCTGCCGGATGCGCTGGGCGGGGCTGATTCGGCCGAAAGTGATTCGTTTTCGGATCAACTGCTGGAGTTTGCGCAATATACGCGCCCGCCGGTGTTCGAAGGAGAAGGGATTCCGGATGTCTTGCTCTCCGGCAATCATGCGGATATCGCATCCTGGCGGTTGGAATCATCGTTGATCCGGACCCTTCTGAAGCGGCCGGATCTGCTGGAAGGCAAAAAACTTTCCGACAGGGAAAAGGCGGTTTTGAAAAAATGGTGCAGGGCTGTTGAACAACTCATATCCGGGTAAATTGTATCTGGCCTTAGTGCACCATCCGGTGAAAAATAAAAACGGCGAGATCATTGCTTCGGCAGTGACGAACCTGGATCTGCACGATATATCCCGGGCCGCAAAGACATACGGCGCAGAGGCCTTTTACGTGGTCACGCCGTTAGACGACCAGAGGACCCTGGTTGAAGAACTGGTTTCCCACTGGACAACGGGCCGGGGCGGGGATTACAACCCCATGCGGCGGGAGGCCCTGGAACTGATCCGGGTCCGTAAGGATCTGTCCCGGGTGATCGACGAGATCCGGTTACAAGACGGCCGGCCGGTGAAGGTGGTGGCCACGCGCGCGGCGGAATCGACAGGGCAGCTGGAATTTGCCGAATTCAGGCATCTGTTGGCGGAAGGGAGCTGTTCATATCTGCTGTTGCTGGGAACGGCCTGGGGGCTTGCGGACGCGGTTCTGGACGCCGCCGATTACGTGCTGACGCCGATTCGGGGGAATACCGCCTACAATCATTTGTCGGTGCGGTCTGCGGCGGCGATTATCCTCGACAGAATATTGGGCCATACGGGTTAAAGAAGGCATACGGCAATATATGCAATGTATAAAAACAATTACCGCATTTAAAAAATATCATGAATTGAGGTGGCAAAATGGAAAAGATCAGACAATTGGAAAGAGAGCAGTTGCGGCTGGATTATCCCGACTTTTTCCCCGGAGACAACATCAAGGTGCATGTAAGAATCCGTGAAGGTGAAAAGGAGAGGGTTCAGATTTTTCAGGGAGTGGTCATCAGCCGGAAGAGCGGAACGGTGAACGCATCATTCACCGTCCGGAAAACCTCCTACGGGATCGGTGTCGAGCGGGTCTTCCCCCTGCATTCGCCCACCATCGACAAGATCGAAGTGGTCACCCATGGCCGGGTCCGCCGGGCCAAAATCTATTACCTGAGAAATCTCAGAGGGAAAGCGGCAAGGTTGAAGGAACGCCGACGAGACTAAAGGCGGGACCAGTGGCGCGTCGGAAGTTACGATATGTCGGTTGACTTGTGGACCTGTGAACAGCGTATCCGTGCCGACGGGTTTTGCCTGATTGCGGGCATTGACGAGGCCGGCCGCGGTCCGCTGGCCGGTCCGGTGGTCGCGGCGGCGGTCATCCTGCCGGATGACATGCCGGAATGCGGCATCAACGATTCCAAAAAGCTGACGACCCGCAAGCGTGAAGCGTTATACCATGATATTTATCGATATTCCGTGACCGTGGGTATCGGGATCATCGATCCGGCTGAAATCGATCGGATCAATATTCTTCAGGCGTCATTGAAGGCAATGGCTTTTGCCGTGTTGAATCTGGAACCCGGGCCGGATTACCTGCTCATCGACGGCCGGTTTCCGATTCCGGTGGAACTTCCCCAGGAGGCCCTTGTCCGTGGAGATTCGCTCAGCGTTTCCATTGCCGCGGCTTCCATTGTCGCCAAAGTCACCCGGGACCGGATCATGGGGCGCTATGCCGGCGAGTACCCCGAGTTTGATTTTGCCGCGCACAAGGGATATCCCACCCGCGCCCACCGGGAGGCCATCCGTCGATTCGGCTGCTGTCCGATTCATCGTAAAAGTTTCGGCGGTGTTCGCGAATTTTTAACCCCGAGACCATAGGGCGACCATGACACACCAGAGGCAGAATTTCGGCCGGCTGGGCGAATCACTGGCGGAGCGGCACCTCCGGAATCAGGGCTATGAAATCGTATGCCGGAATTACCGGACCCGCTTCGGGGAAATCGATATTATCGCAAAGGATCGGGAAACCATTGTTTTTGTGGAGGTCAAGGCCCGCAGCTCCACAGCCTACGGCAGCGCCAAGGCCGCCATCACGCCCCATAAACGCCGGAAAATGTCGATGCTGGCCCTCTATTATCTGAAGATCACCCGGCAGACATCCGCGCGGGCAAGATTCGACGTGGTGACCGTCAGCACGGGCGACGGGAAACCGGATGTCGATGTCATCAAAAATGCCTTTGAACTCGCATACGACTGAATCGCCGCCCCTTTGCGCCGGCGCACTCTATATTGTCGCCACCCCCATCGGCAATCTCGGCGATATCACGCTGCGCGCTCTTGAGGTTCTCAGCCAGGTCGATTTTATCGCGGCCGAAGATACCCGCCATACCCGAAGACTCCTGTCCCACTATGATATCGGCAATAAACTCATCTCCTGCCATGAACACAATGAAGCCGAAAGGGTTGAAGGGATTATTGAAAAACTCGCGTCCGGCATGACCGCGGCCCTGGCAACCGATGCCGGGACCCCGTCGGTGTCTGACCCGGGATATCGTCTCGTCAATGCCGCGGCCGCCGCGGGCATACGGATCATTCCAGTTCCCGGCCCTTCGGCGGCCATGACGGCCCTTTGCGCGTCCGGACTGCCGTCGGACGCGTTTTTCTTTGACGGGTTTCTGCCTTCCCGGTCCGCCAAACGGCGGGAGCGGATGCGGGTTATCGCCGACATCCCCGGGACCCTGATTTTTTACGAGTCTGCCAACCGGATCAGCGCCACCCTCGCGGATGCCCTTGAAATTTTTGGCGACCGGCACGCGGTGATGGCCCGGGAGATGACCAAAACCCACGAAGAATTCATCCGGGGCCGGATATCTGAAATATTGACCGAACTGGCGGACCGCCAGGCTATCAAAGGTGAAATCACGCTGTTGGTGTCGCCGGGTGTCGCCCAAAAAGCTGCTGATCCGTCCGCGGTCCGGGATTTGATTATTGCGGGGTTGAAATCCAAAACCGGAGGCGCGGCTTCCCTTGCAAAAGAAATCTCAAAAACCTGCCGCGTTTCCCGACAGGCGGTTTATGATATGATCCTTGAAATCAAAAACCAAAATCAACCCGAAGGAAAAGGAGAAGAATCCCATGGATGATAAACTCGACGCCATATTCGCACCCGAATCCGTGGCCGTAATCGGCGCCTCCTCCACACCGGGCAAGGTGGGACATGATATTTTCGCCAATATTTTAAAAGGCGGCTACAAGGGCACCCTATATCCGGTCAATCCCAATGCCAAATCCATACTGAGTGTTCGATGCTACAAGGATGTCAAGGCCATTCCCGATCCCGTGGATCTGGCCATGTTGATCCTTCCGCCCCGCCTTTCGATTCAGGCGGTTGATGACTGCATTGAAACCGGTGTGAAGGGAATCGTGATCGTATCGGCCGGGTTCAAGGAAGTGGGCGGCGAAGGCCTGGAGATTGAGGAGCAGATTGCTGCCAAATGCCGCCGGGCCGGGATCCGGCTGGTGGGTCCCAACTGTTTAGGGGTTATCAATCCCAGTCCGACGGTGGGGCTTAATGCCAGCTTTTCCAGCCGGATGCCATTGAAAGGAAATATCTCCTTTATCTCCCAGAGCGGCGCGCTCTGCACGGCCGTTCTGGATTTCGCGGCCGACCGGGGATTCGGGTTTTCAAAATTCATCTCCATCGGCAACAAGGCGGACGTGGACGAACTGGACCTGCTGCGCTATTACCACAGGGACCCGGAAACCCGGGTGATCATGATCTATATGGAAGAACTCCGGTATCAGCCGAGTTTTATCGAAGAAGTCAAGGAGATCACCTCCGGAGACCGCCCCACGCCGGTGATTGTAATCAAATCCGGCAAGACCGTAGCCGGAGCCGCGGCTGCCGCCTCCCACACCGGATCGCTGGCCGGCACCGAAGCGGTTTACGATGCCATTTTCAATCAGTCCGGCATCATCCGTGTTGACACGGTCAACGAGATGTTTGATCTGGCCATTGCCTTTTCCACCCGAAAGATTCCGGCCGGTAACCGCATCGCCATTATCACCAACGCCGGCGGGCCGGGCATCATCGCCACGGACATGACGGAAATCTCCGGGCTCCAACTGGCCAAGTTCAGTCCGGAGACCGATGCCATCCTGCGGGAGCACCTGCCGCCCACGGCCAATTTCAATAACCCGGTGGACGTGATCGGTGACGCGGACCGGAACCGTTACGAAAAGGCTCTGGAAGCTGTCATCAAAGATCCCGGCGTTGACGGCGTACTGATGATCCTCACCCCCCAATCCATGACCGACGCCATCGGCACGGCAGAGGCCATCGTTAATATTTACGAATGCTCTCTTAAGCCCATCGTCTGCAGTTTTATGGGCGTGGTCGATGTATCCGCCGGCGTCAAGCATCTCCAGGACAATCAGGTGCCGGTCTACCGGTTTCCCGAAAACGCGGCAAAGGTCATGGGAAAGCTGTATGAAGCCACCCAGTGGCTGGGCCGTCTGATCCTGCCGGAGTATGAATTAGATTTTGATACCCAGCGGGCCGCGGCCATCGTCAGGGAGTGCCTGGACCAGGGAAAAACCGTTCTGGGCGAGTATGACGGGAACGAGCTGCTTAAATGCTACGGGTTTGAGGTGCCGGCCATGAGGCTTGCGGGGTCGGCGGCAGAGGCAGGCGATTTTGCCGAAGAGATCGGTTTTCCGGTGGTGCTCAAAATCATCTCCCCCCAGATCCTGCACAAAATGGATGTGGGCGGGGTCAAGGTGGGTCTGGACACCCGCGCGGAAGTGGAAACCGCCTTTTCCGACATCATGGAAAGCGCGGTCCGGCTGCGGCCGGATGCCGATATCAAGGGTGTTCTGGTCCAGAAGATGGCCCCGTCGGGCCAGGAAGTCATCCTGGGGGTGAGTAAATATCCGGGTTTTGGTCATTTAATCATGTTCGGCATCGGCGGCATTTACGTGGAGCTGTTTAGAAACGTCACCTTCAAGCTGGCGCCCATCGGCCGGAACAATTCCCGGCGCATGATCCGCCGGATCAAGGGGTTTGAAATGCTAAACGGTTTCCGGGGAAAACCGCCGGCGGACCTGGAAAAACTGGAAAAACTGCTGGTGGGGCTGTCCTGCATGGTCACCCACCATCCCCAGATCAAGGAACTCGATATCAATCCCCTGATCCTGCATGAGGCCGGAAAAGGAGCCACCGTGGCCGATATCATCATTACCTTTGATACCGAAGAAAACGGGTAGCCTTTATGGGCGGCGTTACATATCCCGGTATATGTCGATGAAAAGGGGTATAAAGGTCGTCAGATCTTCGATGACGCAGATGTCGGAAGCCCCGAAGATGGCGGCATGGGGATCGGTGTTGATGGATACGATCAGGTCGGCGTTTTTCATGCCGGCGATGTGCTGGGTTGCCCCGGATATGCCGCAGGCGATATAAAGCCGGGGAGCGACGGTTGCGCCGGTAACCCCCACCTGCCGGTTCAACGGGAGCCATTTTTTGTCGCACACCGGCCGGGAGCCCGCCACCGCTGATTTGGCGAAAAGACCGGCCAGCTCAAACAGCATATCCAGGTTTTCTTTTTCCCCGATGCCGTTTCCGGCGCTCACGATCACCTCCGCCTCATTCAGCCGGGCGCTTTCCCCGGCGTCGGACGTGTAACCAAGAAATTGAACCCGCTGTGTTGCATGGGGATGGGGCGCCGCCGGCAGCGCGATGACGCGGGCGGGCTTGCGTTCCTGCAGCGCCGGAACACGCCCGGGTTTATGGGGCGCCGGCGGTTCGGGCACAAACGCGCCGGGTTCGATGGTCAGCACGGTCAGGTCGTTGTCCGGAACAAGTGTGGCCGTGATTTTTCCGTTAAAGATCTTACGGGTGAAACAAAGGGTGTTTTGTGCATCCGATATGTTCTCAACGCCGGTGATGCACCCGGCATTCAGCCGGATCGCCAGGGCAGGGGCGATTTCCGCGCCGGCCGCATCAGCGGCCATGCAGATATAGGATGGATTCAAATCCAGAATGGGCTGGGGCGCAAGATCCATCCAGAATGCGGCGGCATTGTCTGCGGATAAATCCCCGTGGAACCAGAAGACATCAAGGCCGGTTTCCCCGGCGGTCCGTATCGCAAGATCATGCAGATCATCGCCTGCCATGACCAGGCATACCGGGGCCGCGGAATGTCTCCCGATCCGCCGCGCACAGGCGATCAGTTCCCGTGTGACGGATGCGAGTGTTTTATTATTGATTCGGGTGATGACGATAATCGGGCGTTGCATGCGCTTTTCTCCCCTCGGAAATCAATCCCCTTTTCACAGGAGCTCCTTTATTTCCAATTTCTCATATCCCGTTCTAAACGTCAATCCCGAAAAGAGAGCGATCGTTCGTTTTTTTAACATTGACGGTTTTTCGGTTTTCGATGTAGGTTATGCATGGAATAATATGAAATCCTCTGATTCTAATGGGCGGTATTTTTGCAGGGAAAAACTCCCGTGAAGTTCGTTGGGAGGTATTCTGGAGATCCTATGAAACCATCTTTTGCGGTTGTGGGTTGCGGCAGGGTCGGATCGGCCCTTGGCCGGCATCTGGCCGGGGCCGGGTACCGGCCTGCCGGGTTTTCAAGCAGGCGCCCGGAATCCGCGAGGGATGCGGCAATGCTGGCCGGGGCGCCTGATAAATGGTTTGCCGAACCGTGGGACGCGGCCCGGACCGCGGATATCCTCCTGATCACCACGCCGGACGGGGTCATTGCGGAAACCTGCCGGGAAATCGCCGAAAAAGGGGGTATCCGGAATGGCGCAGTGGTCCTGCATTGCAGCGGCATGCTACCCTCCACCATTCTGGCGGCCGCGGCAGATGGCGGCGCATGGATCGGTTCCATGCATCCGTTGCAGAGTTTTGCGGCCAGACAGCACCCGGACAACCCGTTTGCCGGCATCATGGCGGCGGTGGAAGGGGACGCGGCCGCGGTCGAAGTCGCCAGGATGATGGCAACGGATCTGGGATCAACACCCTTTGTCATTCAGACCGGCGGCAAGACGCTTTATCATGCTGCGGCGGTGGCGGCTTCCAATTATCTGGTGACCCTGATGGCCGTTGCCGTTGAACTCATGGCCGCCTCCGGCGCGCCCAGGCAAGATGCCTTCCGGATCTTAAAACCGCTGGTGATGGGAACCCTCGGCAATATTGAAACCCTGGGGGCTGCCGATGCGCTCACCGGTCCCATCGCCCGGGGAGATCTGGATACGGTGGCGGCCCATATCGCGGCCATTGGAAACTTATCGCCTGATATGCTGAAATTTTACAAGCAGATGGGCAGGGCCACCGTCCCGCTTGCCCGGTCAAAGGGAACCCTTTCCGAAACGGCCGCCCGCCGGCTTCTGGAGATGCTTGCCTGATTCCACTTCGCATTCAAGCGGCTGCTTGTGTAGTAAGCGGAATTTACGTCTTGCTCAATCCGGTCTTCATATACTTCGATTACTTGGCCGATGGGCTCCCATGGCCCGAACGCGGAAATCTATTGCAGGCGAGGCTGAAAAGTGAGCACATACAGCATAATGATAATATTGTCGATAACGCAATGCACAGCGGTCCATGTTAGTCGTCGTCCCCACCCCCGGCGATGAAAATCTAAGGGGGCTATCGCCCGCAAATCAAGGTTATAATATTTTTTTTCTTGACACGATACGATTGCCGGTATAGTTGTTCGCATTGTTTTTTCATTTTCGAAGCTTAATTTTATTTCCGAATCAAAACCGATTGTTGGAAAATAATGAATGCTTCCATCCGGCCCTAAATTAACGTATTTAATTGTTATCGGATTTGTAATTCTTTGCTCGGCGTTCCTTGTTTTATTGATCATTCATCCATTTAGGGTGGACGAACCAAGTTATTCTATCCCAAAGCAGGTTCGATACAGCTTTACCCTCCGGAACAAAACAAATACGGTGGTAAATAATGTTGAATTCCTGGTATTCGCCCCCGTTAAAACGACATCGACACAATCGTGCCAACATATTGAATCCTCACAACCCTTTCAGATTCACACTGACGGTTTGGGTAATCAGATCCTTTGCTTTTCATATGAAAAATTTCCTCCGTTGGCCACGAAAATCGTAACCATAAAAGCTGATTTGCTCATGTCGGAGAAGCCGAATCGCATGCCGGGAGATGATACGGAACTATTTATCCGTCCATCCCGGTTTATCGAGTCGGATCATTCTGAGATCATCAATATTTCAAATTCAATAATAAAAGATAATATACCCGAAACGGTCGAAAGCATCTTCTCATGGGTTTCCGAGCATATTACATACACGGAATATGACAGGCGCAATCGCGGAGCCCTGTATGCACTCAATAGCGGAAAAGGTGATTGTACGGAATATGTATCGCTTTTTTCCGCTTTGTGTCGTGCCGCTCGGATTCCGACTAAAAGTGTTTTGGGATATGCCTGTCACGACCGGAACTGCATATTAAGACCTTCAGGATTCCATAACTGGGCTGAATTTTGTGACGGGAAGATGTGGAATATAGTTGATCCGCAGAGAAATGTAATGAAGGTGCGAACTCCTGACTATATTGCGATGAAAATCGAAGGCAGCCCGACCGACAACCCTTTTAATCAATTCGATCGGTTTCATATCCGGGGAGAAGGTATAACCGTTGTAATGAATTGATATCCTTCCTCCCTGTTCCATGTTTTTAAAACAAGCTGGTCCGACAACCATAATGTTTTGACCAAATTTCCGGAGGGACGCATGGGAAACAATGCCTGCTTACCGAAATATTTGATTTTATTTATATTTTTCTTTTTAGCAGGGATGATCATATTTTCTCCCGCCCCGTCCCTCGCATCGAATTCATTGTGCGCCGTCGTTAAAATTGAAATCCGGCAGGAACTGACGCTGGAGAGACAGGCTTTTGACGCGCACATGCGCATCAACAACGGACTTCCCCATATTTCCCTGGAAAATGTCAACGTTGTCGTAACTTTCGCCGATGAAGAAGGAACGCCGGTTCTGGCAAGTTCGGATCCGAACAATACCGAAGCCTTGTTTTTTATTCGCGCGGATTCAAGCGGCATCACGGGAAACAACAACCGATGGAATATCGATCCCGTTGCTCCGTCATCGGTCGTTGACCTTCATTGGCTGATTATTCCCGCCCCCGGATCTTCCAACGGCCTGGAGCGGGGAACCCTCTATTTTGTGGGCGCGGAACTTTCCTATTCCATCGGCGGCGAAGAAAATATAACGAAAGTCACCCCGGATTATATATACGTTAAACCGCTGCCGGCGCTTGAGCTCGATTATTTCCTGACGCAAGACGTTTTCGGAGATGATGCATGGACGCCGCAAATCGAGCCGCCCGTACCGTTTACCCTTGGGGTTCGCGTTAAAAACAACGGCGCCGGCACGGCCCGTAATTTGAAAATCGATTCGGCCCAGCCGAAAATCATCGAAAACGAGCAGGGCCTTCTGATCGGTTTCGCCATACAGGGAAGTGAAGTAAACGGGCAAGCCGCCACGAAAAGCCTATGCATCGATTTCGGCAACATCGGGCCGGGAAAAGCCGGCGTCGGCCGTTGGATCATGACCTGTACCTTATCAGGGTCCTTTATCGAATTCGATGCCGAGGTTTCGCATGCCGATGAGCTCGGCGGAAATCTGACCTCATTGATCAAACAGGAAGATATTCACACCCATTTTCTTGTAAAAGATGTGCTTGTGGATCTGCCCGGGCGGGACGGAATCTGTGATTTTCTGGCAAAAGACGGCGATGGTTACAAGGTTTTCGAATCCGAAAACACCGATACGACGGTGATAGATCTCTCTTCCTCCTCGACTTTCGGCTCACCGGTCTCATCCGGTCCGGAAATCCGCTATACCCTCCAAACCCCCGCCGACATGGGATTTGTATTTGTAAAAGTCGCCGATCCTTTTAACGGCGACATGGTGCTTAAGGCCGTTGTCCGCGGTGACGGAAAGCAAATTAAACCCGAAAATGCATGGTTGTCTAAAACCCGAAAGGATCCGCCGTCTTCGGGGTGGCATTATCATGTCAACCTGTTCGACGTGAATACCACCGGCGGATATACCTTTATATTCGATGAAACGTCGTCCGTTCCGCAGGCCCCGGTGCTTCAGTTTATTCCCGACAGGTCCCGTGCCGAGGGCCAACAGCTTTCCTTTATCGTCCAGGCAAGCGACCCCAACGGAACCATACCTTACCTTTCCGCTTCTCCGCTTCCGGCCGGGGCCGTTTTTGTGGATCAGCGCGACGGAACGGCTGTTTTTGACTGGACGCCTTCCATCGGGCAGGCCGGGAGATATTTCGTCAATTTCAAGGCATCCGACGGTATTCTGGAGAACGCGCAGAGGGTCCGGATTACGATATGTTCGATCGCCGATTCCGACTGCGATGGAATGGACGATGCCTGGGAGATATATCATTTCGGCGATTTAACCAGGGACGGAACCGGCGATTTCGACGGCGACGGGATTTCCGATCTGGATGAATTTTTACTGGGAACCGATCCGACAAGGGAAGATTACGGGCCCAGCGCGCCGGTCATCCTCTTCCCCCTGAATAATGACGCGGTGTCGACAACATCGCCGGATCTTGTCATCCAAAACAGCATCGACCCGGACGATGACCCGCTTACGTATGAATTCGAGGTGTTTTCAGACCCGCAATTCGTGGATCTTGCGGCAAGCGCCCATGGCGTAGCTGAAACCGCGGAGACAACCTCATGGTCGGTTCCGGTAATTCTGGAAGATAATCAATTATATTATTGGCGCGTAAGAGCTTTCGACGGCGCGGCATACAGCCTGTGGACCTATGGAAGTTTTTTTGTAAACACGTCCAATGACCCCCCGGGCGTTTTTTACGTCAGCAGCCCGGCGGATGGATCTCATACGGATACACTGACCCCGGTGCTCGAAATCACAAACGCTCAGGATATCGACAACGACGCGATTACTTACACGTTTGCAATTTATTCAGATGCCGACATGACCTCCCTTGCGGCATCCGGGGCCGGAATTCCGGAAGGGACCGGCGGGACGACATCCTGGACCGTCGATGTCCCGCTTATCGATTCCGGCCAATACTACTGGAAAGCGATGGCGACCGACCCGCACGGCGCGCAATCCGAGACTTCTCCGGCATCGTTTACCGTATGGACGGCCAATCATTCTCCTTCTTCGCCGGTCATTTCATCTCCCGGAAACGGCGGCCAGATAAAAACGTATGATGTTGAACTGATTGTTGAAAATGCAACGGATTCCGACGGCGATATATTGACTTATGAATTTGAGCTGGATACGGTCAATACCTTCGACAGTCCTTCAAAGATCGTGATGAGCGATATTAATGAAGGGATTGATTCCACTTCCTGTTCCATCACCGGACTAAAAAACAACACCATCTATTATTGGCGGGCACGGGCCAGTGACGGCATGTCCAGCGGGTCATGGGTTTGTGCCGTGTTTTTTGTCAATCCGGTGAATGATCCGCCATTTACGCCTACCTTGAACAACCCGGGGAACCATGCATGGGTGCACACGTTGACGCCTCAACTTTCCGTCAATCCGGCAACGGATATTGATAATGATGAACTGGTCTATTGGTTTGAGGTATTCTCCGATGCTTCATTGATCGATCTGGTTGATGAATTTCAATCCGTTGCCCCAACGGTCCGGGTCCCGATGTCGCTTTCCGACAATCGGAGATATTACTGGACGGCACGGGCCGAAGATGCGCATGGTCTTTTCAGTGAGTGGATGGAACCCGCCACATTTTTTGTCAAAACCTATCAGGGCTGGAACCAGGCGCCCGTTATTGCCTTTGTCCATCCATCCGGGGACGTCGTCACGAATGCCGACGCCATAACGATCATCTGGACAGCCGATGATCCGGACGGCAATGCGACCATATCATTATTTTACGACAATAACGACCATGGTGAGAACGGGATCCTGATTGCCCGGAATATCCCGGCGGATCCAAACGGTGATCCGGGGACCTTTGTTTGGGATGTGACCGGACCGGGTCTTGAAGGAACGTGGTTTCTATACGCCGTCATTTCCGACGGGATCTCTACCATGACCGTTTATGCTCCCGGTACGGTCACCATTGACCGTACCCCGCCGGAGGTTTCCGCGGAGCCGCCGGGCGGCGCTTATCAGGAACCTATAGTTGTCGCGCTGACGGCAAACGAGCCCGCAACAATTTACTTTACCATCGATGGAAGCGATCCCACCGCTGATTCCCGGGTTTATGCCGATCCGATGGATATTGCGGAAACCACCACCCTGAAAGTGATGGGCATGGACGCCGCCGGCAACCAGAGCGAGATATTGACGGAAGAATATGTTGTCGCGGCTTCGGATCATCTTCCCGTAAAAGTGTCCACCGACGAAGAAACACCGATTGCCGGCGTCAAAGTTTACGGATTTACCGAATCCGGAGCCTATACCGGCAAAAATGCGGTCACGGACGAAACCGGGGACGCATTTTTTACAAGGAGCGATTTTGCCGCCGGAAATTATAAATTCCGCGTTGATTATATGGCCAGTCAGTTCTGGTCGTCGGTGGTTCCCGTCTCCGCCGCGGTCGTGGAAGTCGTCATTGAAACCGAGGCAACGGAAGTGGCGGTGACCACCGCCGCGGGTATCGCCGAAGGGGTCAGAGTCTATCTGTTTTCAGAGGGCGGGTCGTATCTCGGCATCTATAACGTCACCGATGAAAACGGGACCGTATTATTCGACCTTCCCGCGGGAAGAGCATTCAAGTTCAGGGCCGATATTCTCGGCAATAAGTACTGGAGCGATATTTCCACGATCGCCCCCGGCGACGTCAATTATGTAGGGGTGGACGCCAGAGGCGGGTTATTCGAAATAACGCTCCGGAAAGATCCCCTCACGCCGATGAGCGGCGTCAAAATATATCTTTTTTCGGGTTCCGGCAACTACCTCGGTTTAAGCCGGTTTACGGATTCATCGGGGCGCGTTGGTTTTGATGTGCCGGAAGGCGTTTATAAAGTCCGGGCGGATTACCTGGGATATCAATTCTGGAGCCCCGAAACATTTATCGACGTTGATATCGCCATTGACCTCGACATCGCGCATCAGGATGTCCTGGTCACGGTGAACAGCGTGTTTAACCATCTGTATGATCCATTGGAAGGAATCAAAGTCTATCTGTTCACGTTCTCCGGGACCTACCTGAGTCAGAATCGGATCACCGGCGCAAACGGCGATGTCGTATTCAGTCTTCCGGACCGGCCTTATAAAGTCCGCGCGGATTATATGAGCCGCCAGTTCTGGTCGGATGAAATCACGGGTTCGGCTGCCTCCGTCAATATCCCGATGGCGGACGCCGAAATCACGGTGACCGGCTGCGGGCTGCCCATCGAGGGGGTTAAGGTTTACGGATTCACGGCTTCCGGCACGTACCTGAGCATCAATGACGTCACGGACGCCGCCGGCAAAGTCGTGTTCCGCCTGGCCGCCGGCGATTATAAATTCCGGGCGGATTACCAGGGCAGTCAGTACTGGAGCGGGGAGGTTGCGCTGCCGGCCGATCAGTCGGTTCCGGTGGAAATCTCCACCGGGGGCGGGACATTCACCCTGAGGCTGATGAAAAACGCGACGGATCCGTTATCGGGCGCCAAATGTTATCTGTTTTCGCAAACGGGGTCTTATTTAAACATGACGATGGTCTCCAATATTAACGGCGAGGTCTCCTTCAACCTGGCCGAAGGCGGTTATAAGATCCGCGTGGATCATCTCGGATATCAGTTCTGGTCCGATGTCTTTTATGTGCCGGATCAGCTTTCCGACGTATTTACCATTTCGCATCATGATGTCGCGGTGACGGTTGAAAAACAGTATCAGGGGACATCGGAACCCCTGGAAGGCATTAAGGTGTATATGTTCAACGCATCCGGCGCCTACCTGAGCCAAAACCGGACAACCAATGCCGGCGGCGGGGTCATCTTTAGTCTGCCGGAACGGGAGTACAAAGTCCGCGCGGATTACCTGGGATATCAATTCTGGTCCGACACCATTCTGATTGCCGATGCCGTGGTCGGCATTCCGCACGGCGCGGCCGAGGTTCATGTCCAAAAAGCCGGATCGGACGTGCAGGGCGCGAGGGTCTATCTGTTCAAGGAAGGGTCATACCTCAGCCGCTATCTGGACACCGATGCTTCCGGTCTTGTTGAATTCATCCTTCCGGAAAAAACATACCGGTTCCGGGCGGACAAGGAAGGCCAGAAGGTTTTTTCGACGGACCAGATCATCCGTGCCGACATGATAAACAGAATCGAGATAAATATGGATTAACCGGTCCGGCGTCATTTTTCCGTGATCCGGTATTGATGATAACTCTTCAAAAGAAAAGAATAATCAGATCCATGAGGCTGATGCGACCGATCCAATTGATGAAAATCGCGGTACTGGTCGGCGTAATGCTGATGATATCGCCGCAGGCCCGGGCGGAAAGCGATCAGGCGGGTATCAATGCCTCATCCATCGAAGATGGGCAAAGCCTGAAAACGCATAACCTTTCGTTTGCGGTTTCCGTGGATTCGGTTTTGCATAACATCAAGCGGAAAAAGGATGTGCATCTCATCGATGTTCGCGGCAGTCGGGAATTCGACGCCGTTCATATCCCCGGATCCATCAACATCCCGCTTTATTTAATTAAGGCGAAACCCTTTTTGAAAACGGGGCGACTGGTTCTGGTCGACAACGGATATCTCTATGGTCTGCTTGCGGATGAATGTGAAAAACTGGCGGAAAACGGTTTTCATGTCTCCATTTTATGGGGCGGATTGAACGCCTGGAAGGAAAAAGGCATGGACTTTGAGGGGGATATGTTCGCCGTCAGGCAATTCGGCCGGGTCTCTTCTCGGGATGTCTTTCTGGAAAAATATTTTAAAGAACGCACGATCATCAATGTCGCGCCCGAACATTCGTCGCTGTCCGCCCAACTGTTTCCCGAGGCAAGGCATGCTCCGGACCTTACCGGCGATCTCCTGATCGAAATTGCCGCCGAAAAGGCCCCTGCTGTATTTTCTTCCATTCTCATCTTTAATGAAAACGGCATGGGATACGACGCTATGGAAGATATCGTAAATAAAGCCGGGGTCGGAAACGTCTTTTATTTGACCGGCGGACTGGATGCCTACGCCGGTTTTTTGCGGAATATCGCGCTGTCGAATGCCCCTCCGGAGACCAGGGCAAGATCGGTCGGCAACTGCGGCCCGTGAGGGCATTGATAATGCGCCCGGCCGGTCGGCCCGCGGGGTTAACACAAATTCATATACGGCGATTTACGGAATATCTGAAAGAATAACTCATTGAGGGGATGTTATGGAAATTAACAATTCATCGAGGAATCAATCGGTTGTTAATCAAAAAATAGGGATCAGAGATATTCTCCGTATCGCTTTTCTATTGTTTGCCGCACTCGTTGCCACCGTGAACATATCGCTTGCCGACCCCGTTGTCATATCCACGGATACCACCATCCATTCAACCGATACCGCCTATGATGGCCTGCCCATCATTGTTGACGCCTGCACCCTTACCATAAACGGCTTTCACCAGTTTGAAAGCATTTCCCTTATCAACGGCGCATCGATCACCCATAGCGCCAACGGCGAGGACCAGATCAATATTGTAGATCTCACCGTTGCCGGCGATGTAACGATCGATGAGACATCGATGATTAATGTAAACGGCGGCGGTTATGTCACCGAACAAGGCCCGGGCAAGGGTATTTCAGGTTCCCAGGGCGGTGGTGGCGCGGGTCATGGGGGCAACGGCGGGAACGGTACCAGCGGCGCGGGCGGCATCGTCTATGATTCGGTGGCGGATCCTTCCCAGATCGGCAGTGGCGGTGGGAAGAACACCACCGGCGCCAGAGACGGCGGTTCCGGCGGAGGCGGCATCAGGCTGAACATCGGGGGCCGGCTGGAAAATAACGGCGTCATTTGCGCCAACGGCAATAACGGCGGCCGATACACCGCTGGTTACAGCGCCGGCGGCGGTTCCGGCGGGTTCATCCATCTGACCGTGGGGGAACTGACCGGCAGTGGCGCGATCAGCGCCAATGGCGGAAACGGCGGCGATCCGGCTTCCGGCGGCGGCGGAGGCGGCGGGCGGATCGCCGTTTATTACAACACCAACACGTATACGGGCGCTGCATCCGCATACGGCGGCGAGGGAAAGCAGAACGGCGGGGCCGGCAGTATTTATTTCAAGTCAGGGATTTCAGGCGAAAACATTGTCATTTATGACAATAACGGCAGTTCCGGGGCGACCTCGGAGGTATCTGGCGCGTTGTTTGACATGCGGGTTCGCAACCAGGCCATCGTTGTCGCGACAGGGGAATTAACGGCCAGGGATCTTACGATCAACAATGCCCATTTTTATGCGGATTCCAAAAGTTTTCTGGAAAATGTATTGATCCAGGCAAACGGGGAATTGCGGCACAGTTCAAACGATAGCTCCCAGGATTATATTATCGACATGATGGTTTCCGGCAACGTGACCGTAGAATCCGGCGGTTTGATCAATGTCAACGGCCGGGGATATGTTACCGAACAAGGCCCGGGCAAGGGTATTTCAGGTTCCCAGGGCGGTGGTGGCGCGGGTCATGGGGGCAACGGCGGGAACGGTACCAGCGGCGCGGGCGGCATCGTCTATGATTCGGTGGCGGATCCTTCCCAGATCGGCAGTGGCGGTGGGAAGAACACCACCGGCGCCAGAGACGGCGGTTCCGGCGGAGGCGGCATCAGGCTGAACATCGGGGGCCGGCTGGAAAATAACGGCGTCATTTGCGCCAACGGCAATAACGGCGGCCGATACACCGCTGGTTACAGCGCCGGCGGCGGTTCCGGCGGGTTCATCCATCTGACCGTGGGGGAACTGACCGGTAGCGGCGCGATCAGCGCCAGCGGCGGCAACGGCGGCGATCCGGCTTCCGGCGGCGGCGGCGCAGGGGGAAGGATCGCCCTGTTTTATACCGACAAGCACCCGGCCGGGACCTACGCTATCGCCAATATTGCTGTTGCGGGCGGCATCGGAAAAAACAACGGTCAGGACGGGACGATTTATATCCCCGATGTCGCCAATCCCGTGATCACCACCCATGGCGGACGGGGTTTTACCACCAATATCGCCGATCTGACCCTTGAGGGGACCTGCCTGCCGGACGCGGAGCTGATTTTTGTCAATGGTTCCCTCGAAGGCGTGAACCATATGCCGGGTGATTCGGCCTGGAGTTGTTCCGTAACCCTCACCGAAGGCATTAATTTATTTGAAGTGGTGGCCCAAAACGCCACGGGCGATCAGAGCGGGGCTGCTAAAATCACGATTAACCTGGATACGACCCCTGCCGGGGCCCCCGGGATCACCACGAATTACGGCGGCGATTTTACGGTTCAAGATTCCCTTATCATCCTTGAAGGCGTCTGTTCGGTAGATACGGCGCAAATTCTGGTAAACGGGTCATCCGACGGCGTTGCCTACACACCCGGATCCACGAACTGGACGTATGAAGGCGAACTTGCCATCGGCGAAAATCATTTCACCGTCATTGCCGTGGATGCCGGCGGCAATGAAAGTCCGGCGGATACCATCACGGTGACGTTTGAAAACACCCCCCCGGACCCGCCCCAGAATTTATCGCCGGAAGACGGCGCCGTTGTCCTGACAACGCAACCGGTCCTCACAGCCAGTGATTTTGTGGATGATGACGGGGATACGCAGAAATCCGCCCAATGGCAGATCAGGGAGGCATCAGGCGTTTATTCGGAACCCGCATACGACAGCGGCGAAGTTTTTACCGGCCTGAACCAGATCACCATCCCGGAAAACCGGCTTGAGTGGGTAACATCATATTACTGGCGCGTGCGCTATCGCGACAGCCGGGGGAGTTGGAGCCCCTATTCCGCCGAGACCTCGTTTTCCACCATTGACAACATCCCCCCGCAAAAAGTGGACAACCTGCGCGCGGACGGCGCCGGCAACGGCGTCTCCGTAAAGCTTGACTGGACGGGTTATGACGAGGCCCTGCACGGGGATATCGCGTATTACCGGATCTACGTCAGCCCGTCGCCTTTCGACGCCGTCACCGGCCTTGACGTTCATGATACGGTGGAAAAGGGGCGCTTCACCTTCATGGTGACGGGACTGACAAAAGAGACCCCGTACTGGTTTGCGGTGGTCGCGGTGGATCTGGCGGGCAACGCGGATCCGTCGGTGGTCGATATAACGGTCCAGGCAACACCCATTGACGTCATAGCCCCGGAGAATCCAACGAATGTCGCTGTAACCGAAACCCATGCCGACCGGCTGGTGTTTGGCTGGACCCATTCGGCCGATACGGCCGGAGACCTGGCCGGATATAAAATTTACCTCAACGGCGCAAGCCTTGAGGAAAACCCGATCACGGAGGATTTTTATGAAGCAACCGGCCTTTCCCCTTCCACCGGTTATGAAGTTAAACTGACAGCCATTGACGACAATATCCCGCCCAATGAAAGCACGGGCGTCACCCGCCAGGTCGCCACGCTTCTGGCAAACCCCTCGGGTCTTATGGTTGCGCCCTTCAGCGGATACGTCAAACTCTCGTGGAACCCCGTCGCGCCGTCAAACCTGTTAAAACATTATGCAATATATTACACCACCGCCGACTTTGCCGGCGTATCCGGCATGACCCCGGCAAAAAAAACGACCGGCACGTCCACCACCATTACCGGACTGTCCAATAACACCCCCTATTTCTTTGCGGTCACGGCAATAAATATTTCAGATGGAGAGGATAAATCCGTCATCACGGCCCAGGGCACGCCTGTCGCCGATACCCAGGGGCCCGTGGTCGGCAATATTCAATACAGCGGCGCTTCCCTGACAAACGGCCAGACCATTACGACATCCGGCCCCATCACGCTGAGCGCAACGGATCCCTCGGGCGTCAGCCGGGTGGAATTCCGTATAAACGGTCTGTTAATCTTTACGGACTTAAAGGCCCCCTACAGTTGCCATCTGGACCTGCTGTCTTTTGCCGACGGCAACCATCTGCTTGAAATCATCGCCTACGACACGTTCGGCAACAGCACCATCGAACAGCGGAAGATCATCATCGCCCTCAGCCCTCCCCCGGGGCCGGTGATCACTTCCCCGGCAAACGGCTTTGTCACCAACAAGAAAGATATCACCATTGCGGGGACCGCCGAAAAACATGCCGTCATCACCCTTTATAAAAACGATGCGGCATTACCCCATACGCTCACCGCGGACAGCAATGGAAAATTTGGCGGGATGATCGCCATCGGCGAGGGCGCCAATGCCGTTAAGGCAAAAGCCGCCAACCGCGCCGGTTCAGGTCCCTTCGGCAACACGGTGACCATTACGCTGGATATGACCATCCCCCAGACCCCGACCCATCTGGCCGCCCAGAGCAAGGAAAACGGCCAGATCCGGCTGAGCTGGCAGAAGACATCCGACGCCAATATTACCGGATACAACATTTACCGCGCGGGCGCTTCCTTTGATGCAACCGGCCAGGCGGTCAAAGTCAATTCCAACCTTGCGGCATCGACCGTATACACCGATCTGCCGGCAACCGACGGCACGTATTATTACCGCGTCACGGCCGTCAACGTCCCGGGCAATGAAAGCGCGCTTTCCGCCGAGGCTTCCGCCATAGCCGACAGCATCGCCCCGATTGCTCAGCGCATCGACTATTTCCCGCACGGCAATCATGATCCCGGAACCGGGACGTATGCGCCCGGCCGGGTGGATGTGGTCGTCATTGTCAGCGAAAAGCTCATGGCCGCGCCGTTTATGAGCATTACCCCCGAGGGGGGCATCCCCCTATCCGTGACCCTGGCCAAAGATACCGACACCCGGTATACCGGCGGGTTCACCATTTCAGATTCCACCGTGTCCGCCACGGCCTGGGCCGTGTTTTCCGCCAGGGATATGGCCGGCAACCGGGGAACCCGCATCGATGAAGGGGAATCCATCATCATCGACACTGATGGACCCGTCGTCACCCGGATCACGATCGAACCCGCGGACCCCGTTAAAAACGATTCCCAGTACCCGGTCGCCGTTGTCGCCGCCTTCGGCCTTGACGAGGCGGTCAAGGACGGCGAATCGCCGGACATCCGGTGGGTGCTTTCCGGACCCGGGCGCGAGGAAACGGCCCTTTCCGCGTTGACGCAAATCGACGCCCAACCCGGCGACGTCCGGACCTGGCAGGGCGAGCTGCTGTTGCCGGCCGATGCCGGCCTGTCCGGAGCGGAGATCCTGTCCTTTATATATACGGCCAGTGATGATCTGGACAACGTCTCCGACCGGATCATTTGTAAAAACGCCTTCCAGGTGTACCAGGGCGACCTGCCGCCGCTGGATCCGCCGTTTGGTTTTAAAGGCCGGTCCCTGCCCGGCGGGGAGATCGAACTGACATGGGCGCCGGTGGACTTTGCCGCCGGTTACCAACTCTATCGCCGGGCCCCGGGCGAACCCGGGCTGACGCCGTACCTGGGTCCCCTTGATGCCGCGGATGTAAAATATACGGATGCGCCGTCTATTGACGGCCTGTATGAATACGCCGTCGCCTCCATCCGTCATGAAAACGGCGAATCCGCTGAAAGCGGCCGGAGTGAAACCTGTTTCGTGGAATCGGATTCCATTGCGCCCCCGGCGCCCATCGACCTGGCCCTTGAACTGATCCCCCAGGGGATCAAGGCCTCATGGAATGCGCCGACCTATAACGAGCCGGTCGCCTTTTCCCTTTACCGGTCATCGGCCCCGGAAATCACCGCGATTGAAGGACTCACCCCCCTGATCACCGGAATCCCGCAAAACAAAAGGGAGGCCGTTGATCCGAATCCGTCCCGGACCCAACACAGCTATGTGTTGATCGCGGTGGATGAGGCCGGCAACATGTCCGAACCGTCCAACAGTTGTTACCTGAATGTGGCCCTGCTGCCGGTCTCGGGCATCACCGTGGCGCAGACCGGGGCCCATCATCCGGTGGTCGCCTGGACCCACCCGGATCACGGCGGGGATATCGCTGGTTACGACGTCTATCTCGGCTCCGCCGCGGACGGGGTCAAGCTCAACACGGCGCTCATTGTCGGAACCACTTTCATTGACACCGGTTACACCGGCGATGAACGCACGTTCACCCTTGTGGCGCAGGATGCCAACGGGGCCGCCAGCCTCGGCCGGAGCATCCGGCTTCCCCGGATCAGCGCCGTGCCGGCCGAAGGGGCCTCGATCAAACGGGGCATCATGAACCGTCTCGATTACGAAGTGACCCATCATGGGGCCGAGCCGGTCGACGGGATCCGGCTCCGGGTGACACTGGGCGGTCATGATCATGCGACCACGCCGTTTTCCCTGGCTCCCGGCGAAACCCGCCTCATCCCCGTGATCATCGGCGGACACGGCGATCTACCCGATATCGCCCCCATGGAAACCACCATCGACATCACCCCGAACGCCGGGGAGAACGTAAAAATCATCCGCGCGGGCGAGATCTCCGTGGGCAACGGCCTGCCCGGGCTGCGCATCTTAAACGAAGAATTCACCCGGGGCGGTTCCGGTCCGGTCCGGTTCGTGCTGGAAAACACCGGGGCCGAGGAGATCGAGATCATCACGGCCCGAAACTTCGGCAAAAACGATTCGGACCAGATCACCTGGTTCTTACTGGATGCGGATGAAAACATCGTTTTCGCCCAGCGGTTCAAGCAGGCGTTCGGTCCTTCCGTGCTGACCCTTTCCGACGGGACTGCGGTGGCCCGCATCCCCGCGGGCGCCGCCTTTACCGCCGATCCCTTGAACCTGCCCGTGCCCCCTGACGCGCCGGACCGCCTCACGGTGATGCTCTCCATCGCCGAAATCCATCACCATTACGGCAGGGAAGACGCGGTGTCCATGGAGGGGACGTCCACCCGGCGGGAAGTCGTCCTGATCGACACATCGTATTACGGAAGTGTGCGTTCAATCACTCCGCAAAGTTCAACCGGCGATCAGGATATCGTCATTGCCGGCAGCGCGATTCACCGGAATACGGGAAATCCGGTGGGCAACGCCCGCCTGAAACTGGCCGTGTCCGTCAACGGGTTTGAGCGGGTATTTAATGTGATTACCGATGACGGCGGCGACTATACGCACCGGTTTACCCCCCTGCCGGGCGAATCGGGCGTCTATTCCGTATGCGCGGTTCATCCGGATCTTGTGGACAGACCGGTTCAGGGGCAGTTCACCATCACCCGGGTCACGGTTTCACCCCGGGCGATCAATTTGCGGATCCCGAAAAACTACGAACAGACCATAAAAATCAAAGTCAGCGCCGGCCCCGGGACCGAGGTCAACAATCTGAGACTGGTCTATGATGCCTCGGATCAGTCCGGAGGGGCATATCCGGAAGGCATCAACATTACCCTCGGTGATCCGGTTGCCCGTCTGCAACCGGGAGCGACCATTGACTTGTCGTTTAAAATTTTTGCTGACAACGCAGCCGATCAGACCGGCACAATCATGTTAAAGGTGTGCAGCGATGAATCCGGCGCGGGCGAATGGGCCGCGATTACCGTCAATACCTATTTTGCCGATGCCGTTCCCGTCTTGACCTGTTCGCCGGATCATGTTGAAACGGGCGTTGCTATGGGAAGTTCCGTAACCGAGTCCGTGACGCTTAACAATAAGGGCCTTGCCGATCTTACCGATGTAAATGTGGCCTTAACCCATCCGGACGGGACCCCGGCGCCCTCCTGGGTCTTTTTGAATATCCCGCAAAATCACGGTGATATCCCCGCCGGCGGCGAGCGGAAGGTCGATGTCACATTCATGCCCCCGGCTTCAACGGTGGAAGGGATTTATCCCTTTTATCTTAACGTCGCCGGTTCAAACCATCCCCCCAGGAATTTCCTGCTCAGCCTGGCCGTGACCCAGTCCGGCAAAGGGGGCGTCCTGCTTAAAGTATCCGATATTTACACCGGTACGATTGATAAGTCCGGCCATGTGATTCAGGGGGTAGCCGGTGCACGGGTGTTGATTCAGAACGAGGAGGTGTTGTCGGTTCAATATGAACAATATACGGATGCGTTGGGAGAGGCGCTGTTCGAGGAGTTGCCCGTCGGAAGATATCAGTATCGGATCAGGGCCGATGATCATAAGGCCAAGACGGGCCGGTTCTGGGTAAAACCCGGCATCATCATTGCCGAAGACGTGTTTTTATCATATGATCTGGTGACGGTGGAGTGGTCGGTCAGGGAAATCGCCATTGCGGATACCTATGAAATTGATTTAAAGACCCGATATAAAACCGATGTTCCCGCCGCGGTGGTGGTCGCGGAACCGGCGGGGATTCGAATTCCGGACAACATGCGGGCCGGAGACGTCATTCACGGCGAGATTACATTGACGAATTACGGTCTGATCCGCGCCGAACGGGTTCGCATATCACCGTTTTCGCATAAAAAAATAGAGATGGAGTTCATCGGCGGCATCCCCGAAACCATAGAAGCAAAAGAGCGGATAATCGTGCCGTATCGCATTACCTGCCTCCAGGCTTTTGACGCGCGCGACCGGGAAGACGCCGGCGGCGGAGGGGACGCGGAATGTTGTTCAACTTTTTACCGGTGTCGGGATGGACACTATGAATATACATGCGCAAACGGCACGGAAGGGAGCAGTTCCTTTCATGTTTGCGTATACTGGAAGGAATGCGTGCCGAATCCCTATCCGTGGAGGAAATGCGGCGCCGGTTCCGGCGAGGACCCCCCGCAGCCGGACCCGGCGGATGTTGAAAAGGCCCAGGAAATTATTGAAAGAGACCAAAAATTATGGCTCGCGGAAGTCAAGGAATTAGAGGGTGCTCAATGTGCCGCCCCTCCACCCTTATTTGAGGATGACGGCCTTTTCTGCGAAGACAATCCGGATGATTGGCACAGGGAATACTGGCTTGAAAATACCGGTTCAGGGGTGGAACTGGTAAAGCGAAAATACCGGCGGGATGACGTGGATCTGAAAATCCGGGTTCCCGGCGGAACATTTTCGCTTGAACGCCACTATTACGACGATGCCTGGCAGTGGGGCGTCAAGCGTTATGATCTGGCAATCCATTACAGCGGCAGCCTGAAAATAGATGCCGCTATCGAATTCATCGAAAAAAACGGCGTGATTTATAACCATTTGGCCGGGAACGTGTTCACGCATGAAAGCTTTACGATCGTAGGAAATACCGACGGCACATTTACATGGAAAAGCAAGCAGGGGGACATCAAGTTATATGACGAAAACGGCCGGCTTACGGCGTATGGCGACGCAAACGGCATCCAGGGGCATCTGCTCTATGACGCCGGCGCCGGCGGGAAATTGATCGGCTACGCGGATAAAAACAACGACCGGTTCATCTGGTTCGAGTATGATGGGAATGATC
>Ga0351930_1004_pt1 | contig 41986 bp, 45 predicted proteins | sample BONcelT113001E10_FD_205823 | JGI IMG/M metagenome (GOLD analysis project Ga0351930, IMG submission 205823) | Enriched cells from coal bed in the Powder River Basin, Montana, United States - BONCAT cells T11 rep2 HSBNCT.T11.300.1.E10 ...
AGAGATTCATGCAGTTGACGAAAAGAGGCTCCATCTTTACAATTGGAACGATCGCAGAGATTATCCAGATAGTCACACAATGTCTGATAAGCAACAATCAAATCCAACAGCAAGCGTTCCCATTCCGGATAGGGAACGGTAAAAACAGCCCCACCCTGGCAGTGAAACCTCTTTTCTCGAATGCTCGCAAGAGCTTGCTTCCGGAGTTCCTTATCCTGACAGAGCTTTGCTTCTTGTTCCCATCGCTGCAAACGTTTATTCACCTGTCTGAGAGTATACAAAATATAGTGACCCAGGATAAGCGCTTGAGAGTCACTATGTTTTGCCGGCCTTTTAGAAGCTCTCCTGATAGAGGGATTCATCGCAGGCTCCATAATCGTCTACCTGCTGTAATAAAGAACGAGAACTCTTATCACGTTGACCCTCCTCGTTGTGCATTATGGTGCGGTGAGCTTATGCTAATCTACCGGCGACACCAGCGAAGCGACCTCAGGCCTTAAGGAATGCCAGCAGGTCGCCGTTGAGCTGGTCTTTATGCGTATATGCGAGGCCATGGGGTGCGCCCGGGTAGACCTTCAGGGTCGCATCCCTGACCAGCTTCGATGAGCGCAGGGCCGCGGCCCCGATTGGCACAATCTGGTCGTCGTCGCCGTGAAGGATCAACGTTGGCACGTCAAACTTCTTGAGATCTTCGGTGAAATCCGTTTCGGAGAACGCCTTGATGCAGTCAAAGGTGTTCTTGTGACCGGCCTGCATTCCCTGGAGCCAAAACAAGTCGATCATGCCCTGCGAGACCTTGGCACCTGGCCTGTTGGCCCCGAAGAAGGGGCCGCTGGCCAGATCCTTATAGAACTGTGAGCGATCGGTATTGGAGCCAAGGCGGATCCCGTCGAACACCTCAATCGGCAAGCCGCCGGGATTGGCCGCCGTTTTCAGCATCAGCGGCGGGACGGCGGAGATCAGCGCGGCTTTAGCCACCCGTTTTGTTCCGTGGCGGCCGATATAGCGGGCAACTTCACCGCCACCTGCGGAGAAGCCTATCAGGACGGAGCCCTTCAGGTCGAGCGTTTCGATGAGCTCCGAGAGGTCGTCGGCATAGGTGTCCATATCGTTGCCACTCCAGGGCTGGCTCGACCGCCCATGGCCGCGGCGATCATGGGCAATGCAACGAAAACCGCTGGAGGCCAGGAACACCATCTGGGCCTCCCAGCTATCAGCATTCAGGGGCCAGCCGTGGCTGAATACCAAAGGCTGTCCTGTGCCCCAGTCCTTATAGTAGATCTGCGTACCGTCTTTCGTCGTAATCGTGGCCATAAGTTTGCCTCCTTCTTTATCAGAGGGGGTCGGCGACCTCTCCCCCTTTGATCTTATTTCCAAGTGCGTCGAGTCTTCCAGGAAGGCTTGTCCACTCGTTCCGGTTGACCCTTCCTTCCCGCATCTCCGTATGGTCTGTTTGAACACCTTTCATGGATCCCTTTAGTTTCCTGGAGCTGGTGCGTAGTTGTTTAATGAATTCTGCCATATGACGCACCAAGGGGTATTGACATCATGTTTACTATTTCCGACTTGTTAAGCGGAACGTATACATTGATTTCCGTACCCTGTCCCGCCTGGCCCTCTGCCCTTATCCCCCCCTGACACTGTTTGATAATGCGGTAAGCTATGGCGAGGTTCAGACCATTGCCATCTGTTTTTGTGGTAAAGAATGGTTCGAACATTTTCTCCTTAAGCTTCTCATCTATGCCCCTGTCCGTATCTGTAAGGCAGATGAAAGCGCATGCGCCTATAATAGAGTTAGCGCCATTGGACAAGGATTCAATGTCAAAATTGATCTGATTGACAGTCAGTGAGAACCTGCCGGAACCGGTTACTGCATCCAGCGTATTCTTGATAAGATTCGGCAGGATTTCCCGCATATGGGCCATATCTGCCATGAGCTTCAGGTTTTTCTCCAAAAGTGTTATTGTTACGTCAATGCCCTCGTTCACATACTGAGGCAAAGCACCCTCCACTGTTCTCACAACCTCGTTGAGATCCGTCTCTTTCAGTTTTAAACTCCCACCGATGCTGGGAGCGGGGAGGATAGTAATCTGGAATTGTCTTTGAAGGTTTTCTATCATTTTGCACCTCCATGGTTACTGTATATGTCATACCCACATAATACAGTTGAAGCTGTCGAACTTATATTCCCAGTGTTCCGCAGAGTCTCGGGTGTTCTCCACCATCTGGTATGTTCTCTATCTGAGTTCCGTCTACATTAGATTAATGCAAGAACTTTCTCGTGTCTGTCGCTGAACTAACATTTATTGTATAGCGCTTTTTTGTGGGAGGGTGTCGTCTTTTTTGCTACAGGAATGTGATGAGGATATAGAGCAGTATGATAGTATGATATGAACGGGCTATCGGCGATCGAGCCGTATGCCTTGAGATATATGTCTTCATACTTGACGCTCCTCCAGGGCCTCTCGATGAATGTATTCTCCATCCAGCGGGCACAGGATAAAAATCAAAAAAGAAAAACATTGTTCTCTTGTGCCCGTCCATCCCCGTGGCCTTGTTCACCTTTCCCTGGGGTCCGGTGGCGAAATGTTGGCGATGGCAAGTTTCTTACGGTGTAAAGCTCAGATATTATTGGGTGCATAGATCTGACGTACGGGTTCGATTCCCATACACTTCAACCACTTCCTGTTCTGCACGGATCCAGGAGCCGCCCCTTGCAACATCGAAAAATGGTTCTTTCCCCTGTTCTGGGGACAGTCTGGGGACACATTATTATGTAAACACTATGAGATAAGTATTTAATATTACAAGGAGTACTTGGGGTGGGTGAAGGGTCTCGAACCCTCAGCCCCCAGGACCACAGCCTGATGCTCTAACCGTTGAGCTACACCCACCGTTGAGAGTAATTAGTTAGCATAATTTGGAAGCCAAGTCAATGAGAGGGTCAGGGGATGGAGAAGAAGGAATCCTATTGTCCTAAAGATTCCATTACCAAACTACTCCCCCGTTGTTTTTTCCTCCGCTTCGGGGATGCGCTGCATGCACAGGCTTGTTTTGCGGTAGAGGCCGGTGAAGAAGTAGGCGGAGAGGAGCAGCACCCAGTAGGTGAGGACCGAGGAGATGAGAAAACCTATGAGGTAGGGGATGCGCATGAAAAGGAGGGCTGCATAAATGGCGCCGACGGTAACCGCGTAGCCTATTATGTATTCCACGAGGACCTGTTTGATGCCCCGCAGGATCTCTTCGAATTCGAGGGCCTCGCGAAAATCGGTGCGCTCCGCGAAAATGGTAAAGGCAAAGGGCAGGAAGAAGGAGCATATGGGAAATATGACGAAGATGGCGGTCTTGATCATGAGATGACCGAAAAAGGCCGCGAAAGTATTGAGTGTTGTCAGGAAGAAGCCACTGGAGAACATGAAAAAAGGTATGGCGTTGTAAAGGATGAACACGAAGAGAAGCTTTACGCCTTCTGTCCATGTCTCGTACTTTTCCTGCCATGTGGCGATGCCCATTCCCCCAACGAGGATGAGCCGCGAGGTGCGGGACAAGAATCCAATGGAAAAGAAATTAAGCACGGGGATGAAAAGGGCGAGCCCCCCTATCATCCACCGTGTTATGTAGCGTGAATTTACAGTAAAACGGATGAAGGAGATGATATCCATCTATGGCTTGCCTTTGGACATGAAATCAAGGAGGCCTTCCGGGGTGTAGCCCGTCATGCCGCCATCCATTACGATGGTCTCGCCGTTGATGTACCGGGCATCATCGGATGCCAGGAAGAGTACGGTGGAGACCAGTTCTTCGACGGTCCCCATCCTTCCGATGGGAGTTCTGCCTGAAAGGTAATTGACGAAGACCTCTTTTTGGATCAATCCCTCGTTCATGCCGCCTTTGATGAAACCGGGAGCCACGGCGCACAATGTCACGCCGGACCGTGACCACTCGTATGCCAGTTGCCGGGTCATCACCATGAGTCCCGATTTTCCGATTGCGTAGGGAAGAAATCCTTTTTCCCCGAAAAGGGCCACCTGGGAGGCTATGCTGATAATGCGTCCCGAGCCCTGTTGTATCATCCTCTTGCCGAAGACCTGGGTCGCGTAAAAGGTCCCCTTGAGGTTGACGTCGATGACCCTGTCGAAATCATCCTTTTTCATCTTTTCCGAAGGTGCAAGAGGATTGACTATACCGGCATTGTTGATGAGTATGTCTACCTTTCCCAGCGTTTCGTAGACCTTCGATGCCATAGCTTCCATGGCGGCGTAGTCAGCGATGTCTGTATCAAAGGCAAGTACCTGCTGGCCCTTGAACTCCTCGGTGAACCGGTCTACGGCCTCTTTGCTGCGGCTGTTCACTGCAACCGACGCTCCCTCCGCCAGGAAGGCCTTTGCCATTGATTTTCCGAGCCCCTTTGTTCCGCCGGTGATAAAAACAACCCTGCTTTGAAATCTCATAGCATTCCTCCGTATACATTCTTGATGCGTTCGTCGAAGAGCCCGATAAGGCCCTCGCTGTCTTTCATGTCGATACCGAGGGCCTCTTTCCATACGTCTGCCCTCTCCATGCAGAGATAGATAAAAAGGTTGCTGTCTATGTTCTTGAGAAGCCGGTAGAGCATCCTGTATATCCTGATGCGCTCCGTCTTGATATAGCGGTACTTGCCGTCCTCTCCGCGGATGAACTCTCCTGTGAGGAGATACTTTCTCTTTCTCTCCAGGAGGAGCCCGTACAGGGCGGGAGGGAATCGCAAGGTGCCAAGGCTGATCCAGAGTATCCTCGCGGGGTCAAGGATGCGTCCGACGTCTGCGATGAGATACCGGTAATCCCGTTCAAAACCATCATAGATGACTACGGGATCGAAGTGAAGGCCGACGAAGCAGCCCCTGTCCTGCGCCAGCCTTGCCGCCTTGAGACGCTTGTGGACAGGGCTTGTCCTTCTTTCCTCGGCGTCGATAAATCTCTGGGGAGAAACGGAGAATGAGATGACCGTGTAGGGATTGAGATGGGCGGCAAGGTGGCTGAAGTCAGCCCATTTCGACTTCAACTCCAGAATGGCCTTTTTCTTTTCTCCGAAATAATCCACGAGGAACCGGTTCACGTTGTATCGCCGATCGATTGCCAGGCTGTCAGAGAGTTCGCCCGTTCCAAAGCGAAGGACGTGTTCGCTCCCGCTGTCGATCATTCCGTCGAGTTCGGCTATTATGCTTTCGGGGTTGCAGGAGATCCGTATGACGTCGTCCCTGAGGTAGGCCTTGAGTATGCAATAGGAACAGGAAAGTACACAGCCCTCCACGAGGTCGATGGTCTGATATCCGCAGCAGATATGGTGTTTAGTGCCCGGACATTTTCTGACGATGCTTCCGGGCATTTCAACGAATTCTACCTTTTGTAAGCTCAAGAATTCTCCTGACGTGACCCGCCGCGGCCAGTTCCGAAATCTTGCGGAGGGCGGCGCCGACATCGTCTTCACTGCCTATTTTCAATATGATATCAATATACTCCTTTTCAAAGAAAGGGTCTACTTTAATGTCCATGCCCGGCGGAAGGGCCATGGCTTCCCGTATGGCCTTCAAGCCCTTCGCGAGGGACGACAGGATCGGATGGGTCTTGCGTTTGAGATGCGCCCTCAAGGCGTCGGCGCTCTGAAGGATGGGGACATCCCTGCCCGTCAGGGCGCCTTTGCGGACCTTTATCAACTGGAGCATCTCAAGGATCTCCCGAAGCGTGCTTTCCGTCAGATGGAAGCCCGTGAGTGACGTGAGGATCTTTCTTCTTTCCTTCTCCCCGAACTTGAGGAGGGAATCGATATTCCTCAGGGAAAGGTTCCTCGTGAAGATGAAGTCCTTGACGGGCGTATTGAGGGCGGCAATGGCCAGAAACCCGGAGAGCACTTTTTCGTGGGGATTGAGGCCCAGGTGCTCCATGAGTTCGAAGATCTCACCCCGGGAAAAGCCGAAACGGTCCATTGCATCGAGGATCGCCGCCTTTTCCATGATATTGCAGCCCCGTGCCAGGTTGTCATGGATGGCCCTCATGAGGGCGGTCTTCTCATCGAGATCCACGATGAGGGCCGGAACGGTCTTCATGCGAAGCTCCCGGGCACATTGGAGGCGGCGCCACCCGGCCACCGCTATGTGGGGAGTCCGATCGAGGAGAATGACTGGCTGGATGATCCCGACGGTGGCAATTGACCAGCGGAGGTTTTCATTGCCCCCAGGGTATGAGAGAGAGAACCGCCTGTCCCTGAGATCTATCCTGGAAAGGGGAACGTCTGTCATCGCCCGAAATAGATGAAGAGCCATTTGATTATCGTGTAAAGGATGATGAGCCCGATGAGGATCACCCCTGTCATGACGAACCAGTGGGGTATGAAAGTCGTCTTGTGTTTTTGGCCGAGAGAGATATGGTCCCTGTGTATCTTGGCGAGAGTGGGGCTCCTGTCCGCGAAGAAGTGAAAGATCGTGGCGAAAAGCGGTGTGGCGAAGAGAAAGCCGAAAGCGGCGAAGATCCAGGCGCTCTTCATGTCACCGCTTCTGGTACTCATGAGAAGGACGTAGACACAGAAGAGGGTGATCAACGTTGAGACAATGACTACTATCCATTGGGATGTTCTCCTGTAAGGCATGTCACCTTCCTTTTTCGGATGCCATTCATTGTATAAAAGTATTTCAAGGCTGTCAATGATGGGGTATACTAGAGCCCGTTGAAATGAATCCCGCTGTTTTTTATGGTTTTCAAGGAGGCCCAAGAAATGAAAAGATCCCTCGGCGCGCGGACGGTGCTTTTGCCGGCGCCGGTCCTCGTTGTCGGCACATACGATAAGGAAGGTCGTCCAAATGTCCTGACCGTGGCATGGGGGGGCACCTGTTGTTCCAATCCCCCCTGCGTGGATATCGCCTTGAGGAAAGCGACCTACAGCTACCAGAACATTCTTGACCGCAAGGCCTTCACCGTACACGTGACCCCGGAGAGGTATCTCGCCGAGGCCGATTATTTCGGTATAGTCTCCGGCAGAGATGTCGACAAGTTTGCCGCCACGGGTCTCACGGCGGTAAGGAGCGACGTCGTCGATGCCCCCTATATAGAAGAATTCCCCTTCTTCATCGAATGCAGGCTGCGCGATGTCGTCGAACTGGGGCTTCACACGCAGTTCATAGGTGAAGTCATGGATGTAAAGACCGATGAGGACACGTTGGACGACAAGGGCCGGCCGGACGTCGACAGAATAAGGCCCGTCGTAATGGTACCTGAGATACGCAACTATTACGGGTTCGGCCGGAGGCTGGGGGATGCCTTTGTTATGGGGAAGAAACTCCGCGGCAAATGAAGCATTCGCCGACCCCGGAGGGCGGATCAGACGGTGGATTCGAAAACACCCGTCTCCAGGGCGTCCGTTATATCCCTGATTTGTGTGTTCTTTGCCAGTGCCTGCAAAAGACGGTTTTTCTCGGCTTCATTCCGTACCACCCCTGCCACCGAAAGGGAATCTTCCGCGCCCGCCCTGAAAAGCACCTTTCCGGAGCAGTGTCCCATGCCCAGGTGAAAAAGCAGCATCTCTGCGCGTTTTTCGAGGAGACGGCCCTTGAGAACCCTTTCGGTTTCCTCCGCGTGGATGGGAGTGAAGTGTCTCTGGGCGTTTTCGGCCAGAATCCCGACGGCTTCTTCCAGTGAGGCGTAGCTCGAATTGACGACCGCATGGTAGAGGGAGGGATCTCCCACATCGGCATCGAAATAACGGGTAATGAACTCCCGCTTGCCTTCGTCCATCTTTTCCACAAGGTCGAATGCATCGTCATAGGGGATGCTCTTCACCTGGGCGATGGCTCTGATGCGTTCCTCCATGAGGCGAACGATGCGAAGATTGATGGTGTTGCCCATACCGGCAAGAATGATGCCCGCGCCCATGCCTGTCATTACGGCATTGTCCTGCAGGGAGTGGTCCAGAATATTGGCCACGAAGGAGGCCTTGTAGAAGTTTGCGTCCGTCATGAGCTCCCGGGTCACGTCATGAAGTCCCGGGGCCGTGTGGCCGTCGATGCCGAAAGAGCGTATATGCCTGTCGCTTTCGCGGCACTCGTTATTGATGAAGGTCCTGTCGATGTATGAATATCCGAGATGTTTTGCCACCTCCCGTGCGAATGTTGTCCCGCCCGAGCCGTGAGTTCTTGATATCGTTATGATGCCCATCTTTACCCGCAAGAATTTTAGAATAAAGGATGTCTTTATACAAGCAGAATCTCTTAAGTTGTCTCCCAGGCGGAAAGAACACGTGTAACTTATCAATTGGTTTGCGAATATGGGGATAATCTGTTATAAAATTAACCTGTTTGAAAAGGGCCGGGCGGCTTGAGGGGGTGTTCTGCTTTCATAGCCCGGGTGGCGGCAACGAAATAGCCTGACACGACCCATTTTACAATCGGCGGTATTGGCGCATTATGAGAGTCGAAGAATTTGATTATGATCTGCCCAGGGAAATGATCGCCCAGCATCCGTCAGGCGAGCGGGAGGCGTCCCGTCTCCTTGCTTGCGACAGGGCAACGGGGACGATGGAACACCGCCGATTTGCCGATGTCGGCGAATATCTCCGGGAAGGCGACGTCCTTGTCATCAATGACAGCAAGGTGTTCCCGGCCCGGTTGAAAGCACGCAAGAAGACAGGAGGGCAACTCGATCTTCTTCTTGTCAGGTTCATTGGCGGCGGCACCTGGGAGTGCCTTGTCCGGGGTATAAGCAAGACAAAGGACGCCATACCGGTCACCCTGGGGGAATACGGCGCCACTCTGGCACGCGATAACGGCTCCTGGACCATATCCTTTGAGTCCCGGGAGGAAGGCGACGAAGCCATAAAGAGCCTGGGAAGGATGCCTCTGCCGCCCTATATCAAGCGCAACGGCGAGGACGGCTCGGCCGATTTCGACCGTTATCAGACCGTCTATGCCGAAAGAACGGGTTCAATAGCCGCGCCGACGGCGGGTTTTCACTTCTCCACGGAGCTCCTGGATCGCATCGCGGCAAGGGGCGTGGAGATCGTAAAGATAACACTCCACATAGGCATCGGGACGTTTTCGCTGATCCACTCCGGTCCCCTTGAGGAGCACCGGATGCACGGCGAGCGTTATGAACTTGACGAGACGGCGAAGGGGCGCATCCGGGCGGCACGACAGGCGGGACGGCGCGTGGTCGCCTGCGGCACGAGTTCCGTAAGGACCCTGGAGACGGTGTTCGGCATGAGCGGCAACGGCACACTCGCCGGCGAAACAGAGCTTTTCATCTACCCCGGCTACCATTTTCACTGTGTCGATGCTCTCATCACCAATTTTCACCTTCCCCGTTCGACACCTCTCATGCTCGCCGCCGCCTTCATGGGCGTCGAAGCGCTGAAGAGGGCCTATGCCGAGGCCATAGACGGGGGATACCGGTTCTACAGTTACGGGGACGCGATGTTCATATCATGAAGACGATAGAAATAGATCATATCGACGGCGCGGCGCGCTCGGGAAGGCTCATCACCGGTCACGGGACCATAGAGACGCCTGTTTTCATGCCCGTGGGTACCCAGGGCGTCGTCAAGGCCATGACCCACGGACAGCTCAAGGAGCTGGGAGTCACGATGATCCTTTCCAACGCCTATCACCTTTACCTGCGTCCCGGCGACGAGCTCATCAGGAGGATGGGCGGACTCCACGGTTTTTCCGGATGGGACGGCGCCATTCTTACCGACAGCGGAGGGTACCAGATATTCAGCCTCGGAGTCTTGAGAGAGATCAAGGAGGACGGTGTCCTGTTCCAGTCGCATATCGACGGTTCCCGCCATTTCCTGACGCCTGAAAAGATGATCCGCGTCCAGGAGAACATCGGAGCCGACATCGCCATGTGTCTCGACGAGTGCGTTTCCTATCCTTCCACCTTCGAATACACCCGCGAGTCCGTCGAGTTGACGACCCGGTGGGCGCGGCGGTGCCTCGAGGCCCGTTCCGAAGAGGGTCGGCAGAGGCTTTTCGGGATCATACAGGGCGGTTTTTATCCCGAACTCAGGCTGCGCTCCGCCGAGGAGATCCTTTCCCTCGATTTTGATGGTTTCGCCATCGGGGGCCTGAGCGTCGGAGAGCCGAAGAGTCTCATGTGGGACATGGTGGATACCGTCGGAGATCTCATGCCTGCCGGCAAACCCCGCTACATGATGGGTATCGGCTTGCCGGAGGATCTCCTGGAAGGGGTGAAGAGGGGCATCGACATGTTCGATTGCATCATCCCCACCCGCTTTGCCCGAAACGGCAGCCTCTTCACCTGGGACGGCAGGATAAACATCAAGAACGCCCGCTTCACCGATGACGAAGGCCCTGTTGAGGAGGGTTGTTCATGTTATACCTGCAGGACCTTTTCGAGGGCCTACCTGAGGCACCTCGTTGTTTCCCATGAACTGACGAGCTTCTATCTGAACACGATACACAATGTGTATTTCTACATGGAGCTCATGAAAAAGATCCGCAATGCCATCAGCAGCGGCACGTTTGACCGTTTTTATCACGATTTCAAGAGACGTTACGAAGGAGGTGAATCAGATGATAGGTGTAGCGTATGCAATGGGTAGTAATCCTGCCGGCGGTGCCGGACAGGGGGGCAGTTCCTACATGTCGCTCGTTTTTATCGCGGCGGTCTTCGCCATCTTCTACTTCATTCTCATCCGTCCCCAGCAGAAAAGGGCGAAACAGCACAAGGAGTTCATGGAGAATCTGAAGAAGGGAGATAAAGTTATCACATCGGGTGGTTTGTATGGTACAATAACGGGAATTTCCGACGACAGTGTCACCATTGAAATCGCCGAGAAAGTGCGCGTTAAGATTGACAAAGGTACTGTGGTGCAGTATCAAAAGACACAATGAAAGGAGATGTAAACGTGGGAAGATATGAGAACATCGTTGTGTTCAGCCCTGACCTCGCAAAAGAAGACGAAGACGAGCTCATGAAGAGGATCCATGGCAACCTGGAAAAGGCGGGCGCAGCGATTGTCAAACTAGATGACTGGGCGGTGAGAAAGCTCGCCTACCCCATAAAGAAGAAAGACAAGGGCCATTACTTCTTTTTCCTGCTTGACATGGATGAAGGAAGCGTCGCGACGATGGCAAAGTTCTACAGGACCCTGGATCCCGTGCTGAGACACATGTTCGTTGTTGTCGACGACAAGAACGAAGGACCGAAAAAGCCGCCCGATCCCGTTGTCTTTGACGAGCTTGAGGGCGAGTTTTAATGAACAGGGTTTTTATGACGGGGAAAGTCGAGACCATGCCCCGGATAGTCTACACCCCGAAAGGGGAGAAGTTTGTGCTTTTCCCGTTGCGTGTGGGTGAGGGTGATTTCCTGATAGACGTGGAAAGCCCGGGGGACCCCTCGATGCCTTATCCTGACTCAGCCGTGGGCCGCAGCGTGATGGTGTCCGGGATGCTTATGCGGAAGAAGCTGCGGTCGCGGGAGATAGTGAAATTGAAGGCACGTAAAATTTTCTGGATGGAGGAATAGATGCTTAGACCAATGAGGAAAACACGGTCGGATTCACCGAAGAAAAGGGTCTATGTGAGAAGAAGGGTGTGCAGGTTTTGCCAGGATTCCAACATAGCTATTGACTATAAGGATCCCAAGCTTCTCAAGTCGTTTATCACGGAAAGGGGCAAGATCATGCCCAGGAGGATGACGGGGACCTGCGCCAACCACCAGCGCAAACTGAAAGAGGCCATAAAAATGGCCCGGCACATCGCCTTTCTGCCCTTCACGACATTATTGAAATAACGGAGGCAATTTAATGAAGCTCATACTTATTGAGGATGTCCAGGGTACGGGTAAAAAGGGCGAGACCGTCGCCGTCAGAGACGGATACGGGAGGAATTTCCTCGTGCCCAGGGGACTGGCCGTACCTGCGACGGAAGGCAACGTCGCCCGCTTCGAGAACATTGTCCGCAGCGTCTCGAACAGGAAGGCCCGGGACCTGCAGACCGCCTCGGAATTGAGGGCCAGGCTCGAGGAAACGCCCCTGACGATAAAGAAAAAGGCCGGTGATGACGGCAGACTTTTCGGTTCCGTTACTCACAAAGACATCGTCGAGGCCGTCAAAGCCGCCTCGGGTGTCGAAATAGACAGGAAGCTGGTCCGTCTTGAGGAACCGATCAAGATGACCGGTTCACATACAGTCGTGATCCACCTGCAGCCGGATGTAAACGCCGAGATTAAGATCGAGGTGGAAAAAGAAGAGGCTTAAATGGCCCGGGTCTTAAAGAACGTCAAGGATGTGCAGGGCCCCGCCGGAATGCGGGTTCCCCCTCAGAACATCGAGGTCGAGCAGTCACTGCTCGGCGGGCTTCTCATCGACCCGGAATCCATGAATAAGGTGGTCGACGTTGTCGGTCCGTCGGATTTCTATCGCGATGCCCATGGAAAGATCTTCGGTCTCATGGTTCATCTTTACGAGAAGAACGATGCCATCGATATCATCACGGTAAGCAGCATTGCAAAAGACAGGAACGTTCTCGAGGCCTTAGGCGGTGTGACCTACCTCAACACCCTTGTGGACCTCATGCCGTCGGCGGCGAATGTTGCCTACTACGCCAAGATCATAAAAGAGAAATCCCTCGTCAGGACTATTATCAATGTAGCCACGGAGATCATCGAGAAGGGTTTCAATACAGAGACCGACGTCGATACATATATTGACGACGCCGAGAAGCTCATATTCCAGGTCTCGGAGAACAAGCTCAAGCCTACCTACTTACCCGTCAAAGATTTCGTGATGAACAACATAAAGACCATCGAGCGCCTCTATGAGAAGAAGCAGACCGTCACGGGTGTCCCCACGGGTTTTATCGACCTCGACCGGCTGACGAGCGGCCTGCAGCCGTCGGACCTCATCATCGTCGCGGGAAGGCCGAGCATGGGGAAGACCTCTTTTTCCATGAACATCGCCCAGTATGTCTCCATGCTCAACGAAAACCCCGTTCCCGTGGGTATCTTTTCCATGGAAATGTCGAAGGAGCAGCTCGTCACAAGGCTTCTGAGCTCCGAATCCGAAATAGAACATTCAAAGCTCCGCACAGGCACATTTTCCCGGGACGAATGGCCGAAACTGGTCAGGGCCGCAGGAAAGCTGAGCGAGGCTCATATGTTCATTGATGACTCGCCGGCGCTGTCCGTCCTCGAATTGCGGGCGCGGGCCCGTCGCCTCAAGAAGGAGCACAACGTAGGCCTTATCGTTGTCGACTATCTCCAGCTCATGCGGGGACGCTCCGGCGGGGACCGCCGGGAACAGGAGATATCGGAGATATCCCGCTTTCTCAAGGCGCTTGCGAAAGAGATCAACATCCCTGTTATCGCCATTTCGCAGCTCAACAGGGCGCCGGAGGCGCGCGAAAAAGAGAACAAGCGGCCGCGCCTTGCCGACCTTCGGGAATCAGGCGCCATTGAGCAGGATGCCGACGTCATCCTCTTTATTTACCGCGATGAAGTATACAATAGGGACAGGGACGACAACAAGGGGGTCGCTGAAGTGATCATCGGAAAACAGCGCAACGGCCCCACCGATACTGTGAAGCTGAGCTTCATCGACAAATGCGCCACGTTCAGGAACGGCTACTATCAAGATGACGAAGGGTGACGACACGCGGTCCTTGAACCTCCCCAATATCCTTTCCATATTCCGTTTCTTCGTCACCTTCTATTTTATCTATGCCGTCTACCAGGGGAGGATGCGCCTCGCCCTCTATCTTTTTCTTATCCAGGGCATCTCAGATCTTCTTGACGGTTTCATAGCACGGGTAATGAAATCGAAGACCGAACTCGGGGCATATCTCGACCCTATTGCCGACAAGACCATGCTCGTTGCGGCCTTCGTCATGCTCTATGTCGTCGATATCATCCCGGGGTGGCTCACGCTCCTCGTCCTCGGCAGGGATGTCGTCATCGCCACCGGCTATTTTGTTCTCTATCGCTGCGCGAGCAACGTCACGCCGAGACCGACCATCTTTGGAAAGGTAACGACGGCGTGCCAGATTGCGACCATCCTCTATGTCCTCTGGTCGGCGGGCAGCATCGGCCTCGCGGCCTACAATGTCGTATTCTTCTTCATTACAGCAGTGTCCACCATCATATCAGGCATCCATTACATCATTGGCGGATGGAGTGTCTTTACCGGGAAAGCGGCAACGCAGTAGAATACCGTTAGAACCGTTAGAACCGTTAGAATGGTTTGAATACCGGGACTGAGAATACCATGTGTTGTTCTCGCTCGTACCGTTCCATCAGTTCCAACGGCTCCAACGGCTCCAACGGCTCCAACGGCTCCAACGGTTCTAACGGCTCAAACGGCTCAAACGGCTCAAACGGCTCAAACGGCTCAAACGGTTCTAACGGCTCAAACGGTTCTAACGGCTCAAACGGTTCTAACGGCTCAAACGGCCTCTGTCGCCGTTTGATGCCAATAAGAGGTTGACATAACACACTCTTTCGATTACTATTGTAAAAAAAATAAGGGGAGGTCGATATGTCCGTAAAGGTCGCGATCAACGGTTTTGGAAGGATTGGCAGACTCGTCCTCAGAGCTGGTTTCAACAGAAAAGATGTTGAGTTCGTTGCGGTCAATGATCTTACGGATCCCAGAACGCTTGCCCATCTCCTGAAATATGACTCCGTCCACGGCATCATGAACTGCGAAGTGAAGCATAAGGAGGACGCCCTGGTGATCGATGGCAAGGAGATCAAGGCGTATGCCATGAAGGAGCCCGAATCGCTTCCCTGGAAGGACCTTGGTGTCGACGTCGTCCTCGAGAGCACGGGAAAATTTACCGATCGAGCGGGTGCTGAAAGACATCTCAAGGCAGGGGCGAAAAAGGTTGTCATATCGGCTCCTGCCAAAGGTCCCGATGTCACCTTTGTCCTCGGGGTCAACGAAGAGGTCTACGACAAGACGAAGCATAATGTCATTTCCATGGGGTCCTGCACGACCAATTGCCTTGCGCCTATCGTGAAGATCCTTCAAAAGGAATTCGGTATCGAGTACGGACTGATGACGACGATCCATTCCTACACGAACGATCAGGTGGTTCTCGACGAGCCGCACAAGGACCTTCGCCGGGCACGCGCCGCGGCCCTCTCGATGATTCCCACGACGACAGGCGCAGCCAAGGCGATATCCGAGGTCATTCCCGAAGTCAAGGGGAAGCTTGACGGTCTGGCTATCAGAGTTCCTACGCCCAACGTCTCCCTCGTCGATTTCGTCGCCACGCTCTCAACCAAGGCAACCAAGGAAGATATAAACAAGAGATTCAAAGAATATGCGGAGGGACCCATGAAAGGGATCCTGGCCTGTTCGGAAGAGCCTCTCGTTTCCCGCGATTTTAATGGCAATAGCCATTCGTCCATCGTTGATATGGAAAATACGACCGTCATAGGCGGGAACATGATCAAGGTGCTTTCCTGGTACGACAATGAATGGGGTTTCTCCAACCGCATGTTCGATCTATTGTCGTTTGTCATGAAATAAAAGGAAACAGGAAGGGGTAGTATATGAATTCTATTGAGCAGATCGACATTGCTGAAAAAAGGGTGCTAATGCGCGTTGACTTCAACGTACCCGTTGACGCAAGCGGCAACATCACCGACACGACGAGGATCAAGGCGCACCTTCGTTCCATCAGGTATTGCATGGAGAAAGGGGCAAGACTGGTTCTCATTTCCCATATGGGCAGACCAAAGGGACAGAGAGTGGACAAACTGACACTGAAACCCTGCGCCGCAAGCCTTTCGGGTCTCCTCGGAAAAGAGGTGCCCTTCGTGGAGGACTGCATAGGCGAAAGCGCCGCCGCCGCGGTGGCCTCAATGAAGCCCGGCGACGTTATTCTGCTTGAAAACCTGCGGTTCCACATCGGTGATGAGAAGAACGATCCCGCCTTTGCTGCTGAACTCGCAAAACTGTGCGACGTTTATATTGACGACGCCTTTGCCGTCGCCCACCGGAAGGCCGCTTCCAACTCGGCCATTACACAGGCCGTAAAAACATGCGCAGCGGGTTTCCTCCTCAAGGACGAGATCGACTATTTCAACAAGGCCATGAAGGATCCGGCCCGGCCCCTCGTGGCCATCGTCGGAGGGGCGAAGGTTTCCGACAAGATCGGCGTCCTCGAGAACCTCGTCGATACCGTCGACATGCTCATAATAGGTGGCGGAATGGCCTTCACCTTTCTGAAGGCCAGGGGAATGGAGATAGGTAAGTCCATCTGCGAGAATGACATGCTAGACAAGGCGAAGCGCATCATGGACAAGGCCGGGTCGAAAAATGTGAAGATCCTGCTGCCCGTCGACTGTGTCGTTGCCGATAAGGCCGAAGCGGACGCGACAGTGAACGTTGTCGCCGTCGAAAATATACCGAAGGATGCCATTGGTCTTGATATCGGGCCCGACACCGCCAGGTTTTTTGGAAATGCGGTGAAAGATGCGAAGACGATAGTCTGGAACGGCCCCATGGGAATGTTCGAACTGGAGGCCTTCAGCAAGGGAACTTTTGGACTGGCAGAAGACGTTGCCGCATCGGGGGCCCTGTCGATCATCGGCGGCGGTGATACCAATTTTGCTGTCCAGAAGGCCGGGGTCAGCGACAAGATATCTTACATATCCACCGGCGGCGGGGCGTTCCTTGAACTGCTCGAAGGCAAGACGATGCCGGCGGTGGAGGCCCTCGAAACCTGCGGAGGATGAAAAATGGCGACGTGGATGGTAGCCGGTAACTGGAAAATGAACAACACGACGGGTGAGGCGGTGGCTCTCGCAAGGGAGATCGTTGCCGGTCTGCCCGATATCAAGGGACGCGGCGAAGTCGTTCTCGCTCCGTCCTTCACGGTCCTCAAGAGTGTACATGATGTTATCAGCGGCAGCGGCGTCACGCTTGCCTCCCAGAACATCTTTTTCGAGGACACAGGGGCCTATACCGGGGAGGTATCGCCGGCGATGCTGAAGGATGCCGGCTGCACCTACGCCATCATCGGCCACTCGGAGCGGAGAAAGTATTTCCACGAGACCGACGAGGGCGTGAATCTCAAGGCCAGGAAATGCCTCGCAACGGGATTGAAGCCCATTATCTGCGTGGGCGAGACCGACGAGGAACGCGAGGCGGGCATTACGGAGTTCGTCGTGGGCATTCAGGTAAAGAAAGCTCTGGCAGGCATATCTGATGTCAGGGACATCACCGTCGCCTATGAACCCGTGTGGGCAATAGGCACCGGGAAGACCGCAACTTCCGGCCAGGCGGAAGAAGTCCATGAATTTATCAGGAATATTCTGGGAGAACTCTATCGGGACGCCTCTTCAGGCGTACGGATTCTCTATGGCGGTTCCGTCACGGCAGAGAATTTCGGGGAATTAATTGCGATGAAAAATATAAATGGTGCACTTGTTGGCGGTGCATCCTTGAAATCTGTAAACTTTCTTGGTATAATAAGCCGCGCATTGGAGAGAGACGTATGACAATTGTAGTAGCCATCGTACATGTAATTATAGCGATCGCCCTGATTCTCATTGTATTGTTGCAGACAGGAAGGGGATCGGACATGGGGGCTGCCTTCGGCGGCGGGTCAAGCCAGACGCTTTTCGGCAGTTCCGGGTCTTCAGGTTTCATGACGAAGCTGACAACAATAGCGGCCGTTGTTTTTATGTTGACAAGCCTTATGCTTGCGTATACCTATAGTCATAAGGGAAGCAGCATAAGAAATATACCGGCGCAGACCCAGGAGCAGAGTGCTCCCGCGCAGGGAACGAAATGAGTAAAAATGCCGAAGTGGTGGAAGTGGCAGACACACCATCTTGAGGGGGTGGCGGGGAGACTCGTGCGGGTTCAAATCCCGCCTTCGGCATTATATAAACTTTTGTTTCAACTAGCAGCGGCAATCACGTCATGCATGAATGCATTCTATCTGGGGAAGTCTAAATTCGGGGGGTGTTCATGGAACAACGTGCAGTGTCGAAGTTAAAGGGCAATCTTCACGTTTCCGTCGACGAACACAATAAGGGACTCAAAGACCTCGATTTTTTTGCCGATCATACCCACCTTCAGAATCTCATTCAATGCAATGCCCGCAGAACAGTCTCCGATATGGGGCCGCTCTATTTGAGGTGTGCCCTTACATCGTTGTCATGTCCTGAGTGCGGTGCCGAAGTGAAACGCAGCTACCGGCTACATCCCGTGGAGTGGCTGCTCAAATTTGCAGGTCGCAAGATCTTTTACTGTACCCAGTGCAACTGGCGCGAGGTCGTGAAAATGGGTGAGTGGGAATGGCAGACGATACTCAGTGTTCTCGTCGCCTTTCTCATCATATGCGGCGCTTCAATCCACTGGATGCTCCGATAGGGACACCTTCCGGACCTCGAACTCTCGACAGCCTGCACAGTCAAAACAATGATCATTCCCGTCAAGTTTCCTACCCCAGCTGATCGCTGGTGAGGCTTCTTTTCCGAAGTTGTTCAATTTTTTGAAGAAAAAGCGGATGCGATATGATAAAAAGAAGACTGAGGCAACGGTGGAGTAGCGCAATACGGGATTGCAGCGGGTAGTTAGGTGCCGAGACTTAGATCATTAAAACCAGGGGATTATCACTGTTTTCTCTACGAGAATGAATCGGAGGCGAGCGCCTTTGTGCTCTCCTTTATCCGCCAGGGGTTGGACAAAAAGGAAAAGATCATCTACTTCGCGGCAGATCACGGCGCGGAGGGTCTTACCCTGTCTCTGAGACAAAGCGGGATCGATGTGGACGCCGCCATAACTGCGGGCCAGCTCCAGATAGAGAAAAGCGAGAAGGATTCCTGTGAAAAGATAGCGAGGGATATGGCCCTCATCGGTCCTGACCCGTTACCATCTGAAAGTGTTCCTCGTCCCGCATATACGGCCCTGAGGATAGCTATTGACGACACCATTCGGCTGAACCAGGCGGGAGAGGAAGGTCCCTGGGTTCCCGCCGCGCTCGATTGCCTCGATGCCGTCGTCAGCGATAAATGCCTCATGGTCTTCATGTACGGCCTCGGCCAGCTCTCACCGGAGGCCCTGTTTCGGGTCCTCGCTACCTACCCGACCCTCATCATCGGCGACGACATCTACGAGAATTTTCTCTTTCGTAACGCCGTGATATCTGGTCAGGAAGGCATGAAGACCCTCAAAGCTGAACACCTGCTGGAACTGCTGAGGGACCACAGGAAGCTGAAGGACGCCATCAGGAAAGATGGCCTTGCTCTCAGGGCAAGCGAGGACAACTATCGATCCATTTTCGAATCGGCGGCGAACCTTATCGCCATAGTCGACAAGAAAGGAAGGATCATTGACTGCAATGGGAAGATAGAGGAAGTGCTCGGTTATGAAAAAGAGGAGGTCATCGGAAGATCAATAGCCGCACTCTTTCATCCCGACCATCTTCACAGGGCCCTTGAGACGCTCAAAGAGGTTATTAAGAAAGGCTCTTCCTATAACAAGCAGTACCAGATGGTTAAAAAGGGCGGGTCGACGGTATATGTCAGCGTCAATTCGACGCCCCTTAAGAGCGAGACGGGCAGGATAGTCAGGGTGGTCTCTGTTGTCGAGGATATCACGGAGCGGAAAAGAGCCGAAGAGGCCCTGTTCGAAAGCGAAAAGCGGTTTCGCCAACTCGTCGAGATTCTCCCCGACGCCATCCTCACTCTTGCTGACGGACGGATCATATTCGCCAACAGCGCCGCATACAGCCTCTTCGGACTCGGGCACCCGCGGGACCTTATCGGTCGCCGCATGGAGGATTTTCTGGATGCCTCCAGGGCTGGTAACGTGCAAGGGTGCATCGAGGCCATCCGGCAGAACGGAAAGGCGGACAAACCCATGAGGGTGGCCACCAGCCGTCCCGACGGGTCTTTTGTCATCATCGAATGGACCGGGATGGCTCTCAACCAAAGGGAAGGCGGCGGAATCCTTTTCATGGGCAGAGACGTCACGGAGAGGGAAGCGGCCGAGAAACTCGTGCGCGAATCGGAAGAACGTTACAGGATAGCCGTTGAACACTCGAATGACGGGGTCGCGATAGTCCGCGGAGAGAACTATGTCTATGCCAACAGGAAACTGGCGGAGATATTTGGTTGCAGAAACGTTGAGGACATCGTGGGTAAGAACATATCCCTGACGATCCACCCCGATGACCGCAAACGTGTTCTCACCATCAACCACATGCGCCAGAGAGGTGAAAAGGTCGCCGATCGTTATGAGTTCAAAGGGATACACAAGAACGGGTCCATTGTTTTTATCGAGGTTTCAGCGACACCCATCGTGTATGAGGGCGAGCCGGGATCTCTCGTTTATCTTCGCGATGTGACGGCGCGCAAGGAAATGGAAGACAGGCTGAGGATGATCACCAAGATCTTTCCCTAGATTACATCCTTCCGTCATTCGTCGAGAAATCTTGAGACGGCTGTCGTTATCTTCGCCCCTTCGCACTGTAATATATAGTGGCCGCAACCGCTGTTGAGGATCAGCGACGGACCTCCCAGAAGGTCCGCAAGTTCGCGCGCGGGCTGTGGGTTCACCATGAGGTCCTGAGCGGAGATCACGACGAACATTTCAGGGGCGATTTTTCGGGCGGCCCCGGCAGGTTTGTTAAGAGCCGCATACACATCGTGCCTGATCGTTGCCTTTAGTTGCCACACGATGTCCCTGGGGTCACGTTCCTTCATTTCTCTTTCTACTTTTTCGACATACGAGGACAATCCCGTGCGGTCTTGAGTGGCAATGAAATGACCCGGGGTGTTCGATGCCATTGCGAAAATGCCGACGACCGCTGTCAAGGCTCTCTTGTCCCAGCCCTCCTTCACTCCGTCGCCGTTGAGGACCGCGAGCATGGTCCGGTAGAGGAGAAGATCATACGAGGTGGGTCTCGGCGTACCGGTGATAGACACGGCTTTGCTTGTGCTGCCGGGATATGCGGCCACCCACTGGAAGGTCTGCATCCCGCCCATGGAGATGCCGATGACCGCGTGCAGATGCTTTATGCCCAGTTCTTCCGTGACAAGCCGATACTGGGCATGCACCATGTCTCCAATGGTAAATTCGGGGAATAAAGTGCTTCTCTGCGCGGCGCTGTTCGAGGGTGATGACGATACCCCGTTCCCAAAGGCATCGACGGCGATGACGAAATACCGGGAGGTATCGACAAGCTTTCCAGGCCCTATAAGGACCTCGAGGTCAGCCGATGTCCCCATGAACCACGTTGGAAAGACCACGGCATTCGATCGTGACTCATTGAGCTTTCCGAATGTGCGATAACCCAGGACGCAATCGCGGATCACGCCGCCTCCCTCCAGTCCGAAGTCTCCCATTCTGAAGAACTGCTGTTCCGCCGCCGCGACCGGCAGCGGTGAGAACGAAAGGACCGCCGTGATGAGGACGCACAACAGAAGAGATCCCGATGCCCTTATCCGCCTTCTTTTCATGAGCCATTCTCCTTTGGAGGATCCGTCGATAAACAATCTTGTCCATTGTAAAGGTTTCGTCCATCGTTTACAATAGACCTAATGTGATCTGGGAGGTACCATGATGAAACGGTTCTTGATCATGATCGGGCTTTGTGCCATGCTCGGGGGATGGGGATGCTCCATGGTAACCTCCGTGCGACCCGTTGGAGACATGCCTCTTGTTCTTGATCCCATTGAATGGGAAGGGACGTGGATCGCAGCCGATGGCGGCCCTGTCGTGGTCAAGGTCGATGATGCCCGAAAAGGGCAGCTGAAGCTTGCATGGATCGAAGGCGACAAGGAGATGGTCCTTAAGACCGCCACCGTGATACTTCTCAAGTCCGGCGCCTGGCATTTCGCAAACCTGAGGGACGACACGCAGAGCGGGACATCCGCCGCCTATCTCTTTGCATGTGTAAAGAGACAGAAGAACGTGGTGATCGTATGGCTTCCCAGACCCGAAAGATTTGCCGGACTTATCGAAGAAAAGGTCCTTCCCGGCGCTGTATCCAAAGAAAGGATCTCTCTCGGAGAGTTGCAACCGGAACACATGAAGATCATTGCCTCGGAGGGCAGGGGGTTGCTATTCGACTGGGAAAATCCAGTTGTGCTCATGAAGACAGGCGATAGGTGACCCACGACCAGCCTTCATTATCTATTACCTGTCTTCTCCAGACGTATCGAAGGTGTATTTCAGGCGGTTGTTGATTTCGCTCAAGAGGCCCTTGATGAACATCTCTTCCAGTATGGCATCTATCTCGCCGGTCCCCGCTTTGTCGCGAAGGAGCGACTCAATGTGCTTCTTGAGGGTCCGCAACGTCCGGGGACGCTTCTGCCCATCGATCTTGGTGAGGTTATTGACAATGTAGTTGGTGAAGTTCGATGACGGAAGCTGTTTCTTGCTGTCGGAAAGCTCCGCGGGATTGGCGATCCTCCGCGTCTTTATGCCAAGTTCATTCACGTACCTGATGAGCGAATCGTATCCGCTGTCCTTTGAGAGTATGACAAGTTCCACGCCTTTGGCCATTCTTTCGCAGAGCCGGCCCAGCTCGAAAGCAAGGTGGAAATCGAGATTGTTCTTGCCGTCGCCGGCTATCTTCACCCATGCCAGGCGGTCGCCGAAGGTCTGGGCTTTTTCAACGAGGGCGAAAGGGATCTTGTTCTGCGATTTGCCCACAAAAATGGCAATATTCGTATTCGTGGTGTCTATATGGTCGAAATCGAACTTTTGAATGTTTTCGAAATCAACGAGAATGATCCGTTTCAGTTCAGGTTCCATGGCATAATGATACATGTTTTAATGAAATTACTCAAGAAGGAATAGGGAGAAAGAGGGAAACACGAAGTCCCTATTCGATCCTATAGGTCCTATACCATACCGCCATTGTTTCTTCCGCCTCTTCACAGACACATTTTCGATACAGTGGCAGACCGTCAATGAAGGTCTGCATTGGGGTGCGCTTCTGCCCCCCATCCTTATTGAAAAAATGCTTATTTACGGGTATGATAATGGGTGTCTTCACTGACTGCGGCCGGGATCCCGATAGAAAATCCATTTCAGATGAACCTCCGGGATAGAGATCTCCCGGTACCACGGGCGCGCCGATACGACGAGAATTCAGGTGAAGACCCGAAACAGGGGAGGGCCCGGTGCTCTTCCGGAGGAAAAGGTTACTTAATGCTATGAAGCTCATAGACGACTACAACAGGGTCATCGATTACGTTCGCATATCCGTCACCGACCGGTGCAACCTGCGCTGCAAATACTGTGTCGACGGCGATTTCCCTTTTATCCCCCACACTGAGGTCCTTTCCTACGAGGAGATCATCCGTTTCGTCAGGATATGCGCCTCCATGGGAGTCAAAAAGGTCCGCCTTACCGGCGGGGAGCCGCTTACGAGAAAAGGCCTTCCCCACCTGCTCAAGGAACTTGGTGCCATCGAAGGGATCTCCGATATAAGTCTTACGACAAACGGGGTTCTTCTCGCCGACCATCTGGAAGAATTGAAAGATGCGGGTCTTAAACGGATCAATATCAGCCTCGATACATTGAGAAAGGACAGGTTTGCCTGGATCACCTGTATCGACGCCTTCGACAGGGTCATCGATGGCATCAAGAAGGCGTCGTTCGGCGGATTGAATCCCATAAAGATAAATACGGTTATCATAAAAGGTTTCAATGATGATGAGATACTCGATTTTGTGCGTATTGCGAGGAAGTGGGACCATGAGGTGCGGTTTATCGAGTTCATGCCCTTCGGTGACATGTCGCTGTGGAAGTCGGCCGAAATAGTAACCTCGCAGCAGATCGAAGAGACCATACGCCGGGACTTTGAGCTTCTTCCTTCCTTGAGGCCGGGTAAAGGTCCGGCGAAGGTCTATGAAATAGCGGGCGGCTCCGGAAGAATAGGCTTTATAAGTCCCGTTTCCAGCCATATTTGCGCGGAATGCAATCGCCTGAGGCTGACCTCGGCAGGGATGATACGTCCCTGTCTTTTTTCCGAGGTGGAATACGACGTGAGAGCTCTTCTGAGGACCGGGGGGAGCGATGAAGAGGTGAAGGAGTTTATCCGCGGTGTCGTAAAGGTGAAGCCGGAGAGGAAACTGGAAATGGGAACGATACGAAAGTGCCAGAGGAGCTTGAGGAATATAGGAGGATGAAGAAAGACAGCTCCAGGTTGCAGGTTTCAGGTTCCAGGGGAAACGCAAAAAAGCCATAATGGGGGTTGGGTTTGGCGAAATTGAGTCATGTTGATGGTGAAGGCAGGGCGCGGATGGTGGATGTTTCCGGGAAGAAGGAGACCGAGAGGGAGGCGGTGGCGTCCGGCAGGGTGACCATGTCTCCTGAGACCTATGCGCTCATACGGGGCGGGCAGGGTCCCAAGGGAGATATATTCACCGTGGCCAAGATCGCGGGGATCATGGCGGCGAAGAAGACCCACGACCTGATACCCTTGTGCCATCCTCTTGCCATCACCCATATCGACGTCGACTTCAGTTTTGATGACACGCAGTATGCTGTAGAGATTACTTCGACGGTGAGGACAAAGGGGCAAACAGGGGTCGAGATGGAGGCCTTGAGTTGTGCCGTCGTCGTCGGTCTCACCATCTATGACATGTGCAAGGCCGTGGACAAAGGCATTGTGCTCGGTCCCTTCTTTCTCCTCGAAAAGAGCGGGGGAAAGAGCGGGAGATACAGAAGGAAGACATCTTAGGAAGGTGGGCATGAAAGGAAGGATCGTCTCTGTCAATATCAGCGAAGGGAAGGGTGAGAAGAAACGCAATGTGGGAACCTGCCGGCTCCTCAAGGACAAGGGTCTCTCAGGCGATGCCCACGCTGGGTTCATGCACCGCCAGGTGAGCCTTCTTGCCAGAGAAAGCATCGATAAAATAAGGGCGAAGGGTCTTGACGTCAATGCCGGCGATTTTGCCGAAAACCTTACCACCGAAGGGATCACCCTTCATGAGCTACCCGTGGGCACCACGTTTCGGACCTCGGGAGGCGTTCTGCTGCGTATGACCCAGATAGGTAAGGAATGCCATACGCGGTGCAATATTTTCCAGACCGTTGGAGACTGCGTCATGCCGCGGGAAGGCATCTTCGCGGAAGTGCTCACGGAGGGAGACGTCTCCGAGGGAGATGAACTGGAGGTTCTATCGTGAGCTACCGCGTGCAGATCATAACGATAAGCGACAAGGGTTCCCGCGGGGAGCGAGTCGACACGAGCGGCCCGGCCATTAAGCGGGCGCTTGAAAAGGACTTTGTCGTGGGTGACGTCATTATCATACCCGATGAGGTCGACCTCATAGCCGATGCGATGGCAAGGGCCATTGATGAGGAAGGCGTCGACATGGTGGTTTCGACGGGAGGGACGGGCCTTTCCGAGCGAGACGTGACCCCCGAGGCAACCCGCTCGGTCATCGACCGCGATCTCCCTGGTTTTGCGGAGATCATGCGCACCGAAAGCTATAAGATCACGCCCCGCGCCATCATTTCGCGCGCCATCTGCGGCATTCGCCGCAAGAGCATCATCATCAATCTTCCGGGCAGCGAAAAGGCGGCCATGGAATGTCTCAGCTTTGTCATCGGCGCCATCCCTCACGCATTGGCGAAGCTCCAGGGCGACCCGTCCGACTGTGCCGTCAAGGGACAGCCGTAGGACGGGCAACCCCCCCCTCTCTTGAGAGTTTTCTAATCTGTGGGTAATCTGTGGGTAACGATGTGCTACAATATCATTCCTACTATGAAACAATGCATGATAGCGAATGACATAAGACACCCAGGTAATTTCATGATAGGCTATGATCATACGATATGGCGGGTTTGATCATTTCGTAATGACTGTAGAAGAACATAGCAGATGTTGAGGGATTTGCCCGCATGCCGTTGCCGCAGGTGTCTTGACGAGGGGTTGATAATGGCCAATATAGCGTATTTGCTGATATCTGTTGATGGTGAAGAGTCGATATCTCAGAGGAGCGTCATAGGAGAATATGCTTCAGAGAAGAATCTTCGGATAGACAACTACATTACTGTCGAACTCCCTTCCGCCAGGAAGGAGCGCAGCCGCCGGGTGAAGGATCTCTTTTCCGGCGTCGACAGGTGGGACGTCATTATTATATCCGACCTTGCGGTGATGGGGGATGACATATCGGATATCATTGCCATAGCAGGAGGTCTCCTGGAAAAAGGGGTGCGGTTCATAGCTGCCAGGCAGGGTATGGACCTCAACAGCATCGGAGATGATTCTTCGAAGACTATCACAGGTCTGTTCAATATGCTCATTTCCGTGGGAAAAGAGGTCACCTCCAGGCGCATCAGGGGAATCCTTGCGCAAAAGAGAAAAGAAGGCACGGTTCTTGGCAGGCCGAAAGGGAGCATTTCCGCATCGAAACTGGACGGGAGGAAGGAACTTATCGTCGAATATCTCTCGAAAGGGGTGAGTAAGGCCTCTCTGGCGCGCATCCTTGAGACTTCCCCGACAAACCTTGCGAGCTATCTCAGGACACGGAAGATAGTCGCGACCGGGAAGGATCCCGCGGCGAAGAAGACTGCCCCCGGGAAGAAGACCCAGGAAGAAAAGCTTGCCGGGGAGCCCCTGTCATCGAATGCGGCAGCGGCACAAACCACCCCGGCAGCGGCACAAACCACCCCGGCAGTCCAGTTCCAGGAAACCGGAGAGGTTCTCCTTTGCAGACAATGCGGCAAGAACATTCACGATCCCAGAACGACCACGTGTGCCGGCGGATATGTTGACTATCCCAACGGGGAGTCTCATCCCCGTGTCCCCTATTCGAAGGACCAAGAGGATCGTTGTCCCAAATGCGGAGTGATTCCGGGGGGATTCCATCACGAAGCTTGCTACATGGAGCGCTGCCCCAGGTGTGGGGAAAGGCTTGTTTCCTGCGGGTGTAAGACCCCGGGTATAGCGGATGAAGAATCAACGAGCGCACAATCCCGGTCCGTAAGGTACCTGCCCTGAGAGTGATCTGAGGTCTTGAAAAGGGGTATTAGATGAGAATGATCGGTAGTCTTTTGTCTATCTTGTTTTTGCTTGCGCTGCACGTGGGGGTCCTGGCGAGCGATGCCTTGCCCGGCGTTGTCAACCTCCACAGCGGCCCCGTTAGCGGGAAAGTTGAGGGTGCGGTGCGTGTGTTCCTGGGAATTCCCTATGCGGCGCCGCCCGTCGCCGGACTTCGGTGGAAGCCCCCGCAAGAGGTGGCGTTGTGGACGCAGGTGAGAAGCAGCACACAATTCGGCCCCTCCTGTCCACAGCCGGACCAGCGGGACGGCGGCAGGTACAGCGAGGACTGCCTGTATCTTAATGTCTGGACCCCGGCGAAAGGACCCGGTGAAAAACTGCCGGTGATGGTCTGGATCCACGGCGGCGGCTTCAATTTTGGCTCCTCGTCACTGCCGGAATACGACGGGAGGAACCTTGCCCGAAAAGGCGTGGTTGTGGTGACCGTCAATTACCGTCTGGGGCCGCTGGGCTTCCTGGTCCATCCTTTGTTGTCGAAGGAATCCGCACAGGGCTCTTCGGGCAACTACGGCCTGCTCGACCAGATAGCCGCGCTGGAATGGGTGCGGAAAAACATAGCGGCATTCGGGGGGAACCCCGGTCGTGTGACGGTCTTTGGCCAATCGGCAGGATCGAGGTCCGTATCCCTGCTCATGATCAGTCCTTTGTCAACAGGGCTCTTCCACGGAGCGATAGCCGAAAGCGGCGGACCGATAATCGGCTCCGAATACCTGAATCCCCTTTTTAACGGCAACATGGCGAGCGTGTCGAAAATGGGCCGGCAACTGGCCGCCAGGCTCGGCTGTGATAAAACCGAGGATGTTGTGGCCGCCATGCGGGCCCGGTCGGCTGAGGAGATCATAAAGGCGGCTGACTGCAGGACGGGCCTTTTTGATGAAGGCCTCTTCTTTGCGCCTGTTTTCGACGGCCGGGTGCTTCCCGGGAACCCCTTTGAGGCATACTCCCGGGGCAGACAGCACGATGTGCCCATCATCACGGGCAGCACTTTCAATGAGGGCAACATCTACCTCAAGGATGAGAAGGACCTGTCCCTTGAAAGATACAGGTCCTTTCTGAAAGCGAGGTTCGGCGAAAACACCGGGAAGGCCTTTGAAATGTTCCCCGCCCGGAGCGATAAAGACGTTCCGCCGGCGATCGACAGGGTTATTACCGTGGCGGCGAACGCCGAGCCGGCCCGGTTTGTGGCGGGGTCGATGGAGCGGAAGCGGTCGCGGGGATACCTGTACCAGTTTACCCGTCTCCCCGGGACGGTGCTCGCCGGTAAGCTGGGGGTACATCACGGGGTGGACCTTGCCTATGTTTTCGGGAACATGACGACATCCGACGGCTACAATGACACAGACATGACGCTTTCCGGCAAAATGATGGACTACTGGGTGAATTTTGCGGGGACGGGCGATCCCAACGGAGAGGGTCTGCTTCACTGGCCCCCGTATGAGAGTTCATCAGACCGTACCATGGAGTTCTCGGATACCCTTCGGATAAACAAAAGCCTTTTCAAAAAGGAATGCGATTTTATCAGCGGGCAGTCAATATATCGTTTCGAATAAAAAGGTTCCATCCGCCGGACGGGCCGTTCTTTCTAGCGCATCGGACGAATCAGTGCTTTCCGTGATCCCGGGCCTCACCCGGCTTTGCCTGAGTGTCCGGAAATTTGGAAAAAATCTGCTCCGGGCCGCAGGCAGCACAATTAACGCCCCATGCCGCTTCCATGGCATTCCCGGGCCAGCGAAGCGATGAAGGACATGAGTTCCTCCTGTGCTTCCGGATCGCTCGCCGCTTCTTCCCATCTTTTTACTATGGCGCTTCCCACGACGAAGCCATCGACGTCGCCATAGTATCGCCGGATCATGGGAGGCCCTGATATTCCGAACCCAAGCACGACAGGCAGGCCGGTTTCCTGTCTGATCTGTCGTGCAGTCGCCGGGAGTCCGTCGGTGAGATCATGACGTTCCCCCGTCACGCCCGTTACGGATACGAGGTAAATGAAACCCCGCCCCATTTTTTTAAGCACCGCCATCCTTTTCGTATCGGTGAGGGGGGTGGCGAGGAATATTGATGGTATGCCCCGTTTCCGGAGGGTCGTCGAGAATTCGCCGGCTTCTTCCGGCGGCAGGTCGACGGTGAGGACGGCGCTCACCCCCGACTCCCGCGCGTGTGCCGCGAAGCGTTCGATGCCATAGGCGTAGAAAGGATTGAAGTATCCCATGAGAATAACGGGCAGGGAAGAAGACCTCCTGAATTCACTCACCGTTTGAAGGATGCCGCTCAGCGTTGTCCCCTTCTTCAGTGCCCGCTCCATGGCGGCCTGGATGACAGGGCCGTCGGCCGAGGGGTCGGAGAAGGGCACCCCGACCTCGATCATGTCGGCGCCGCAGGCCTCAAGGACGTGGAGCATCTTCAGCGTGGACGCCAGGTCTGGATCACCGGCCGTGATGTAGGGGATGAAGGCCTTCCGCCCTCCCGAGACAAGGGTGTCAAAAACGGATTCGATGGCTTTCATGATCCGGCCTCCAGGGTTGTCACGTGTGCGAGGTCTTTGTCGCCCCGGCCGGACAGGTTGACGATGACAAGCTTGCCGCGCAAGGATGATGCCTTCTTTGCGGCGTATGCAAGGGCATGGCTGCTTTCGAGCGCCGGGATGATCCCCTCTTCCCGCGCAAGGAGGTAAAAGGCGCCACGGGCCTCGTCGTCGTTGACGTGGCTGTACCTCGCCCTCTTTGTCTCTCTTAAGAAACTGTGTTCCGGCCCGACGCTTGCGTAGTCGAGCCCCGCGGACACGCTGTGAGTGGCAAGTACCTGGCCGTTGTCATCCTGAAGGACGTAGCTCTTCGTACCCTGGAACACCCCGATCCTTCCCGTTGCGAACCGTGCGGCGTGCTTTCCCGATGCGATGCCGAGACCCCCCGCCTCCACGCCGATGAGCGTGACGCTCTCGTGGGGGATGAAGGGTGCAAAAATCCCCATGGAGTTGCTTCCTCCTCCCACGCAGGCGATGACGGCATCGGGGAGCCTTCTTTCCTTCTTTCTTATCTGTGCGATGGCCTCCCGGCCGATGACGGAGACGAACTCCTTCACCATCGTGGGGTAGGGGTGGGGCCCGAAAACGGTCCCCATAACGTAGTGGGTGGTCCTGACGAAGGTCACCCAATCCCGGAAGGCCTCGTTGATGGCGTCCTTGAGGGTGCGGCTCCCCTGTGTTACCGCTTTTACTTCGGCCCCGAGCATTTCCATGCGGCTCACATTGGGCGCCTGTCTTTTCATGTCCTCTTCCCCCATGTAGACGGTGCATCGAAGGCCCAGGAGGGCGGCTGCCGTGGCCGTCGCCACCCCGTGCTGACCGGCGCCGGTCTCCGCGATGACCCGTTCTTTCCCCATTTTCTTTGCAAGGAGTACCTGGCCGATGGCGTTGTTGATCTTGTGGGCCCCGGTGTGGCAGAGATCTTCGCGCTTGAGATAGAGCTCCATGCCAAGTCTCTTCGAGAGATTGCCCGCGTAATACAGGGGGGTCGGCCTGCCGACGTACTCCCTGAGGTAATGATGAAAGGCATCTTTGAATCCCCTGTCCCGGGACAGGGCGGAAAAGCCCTCCCGCAGTTCATACAGGGCGGGTATGAGTGTCTCGGGGACGAACATACCGCCAAACTGTCCAAAATAACCCTGTTTCTTCTTCACTCTTTCCTCGCTTCAAGGCGCTCAAAAAGCGTCCGCATTTTTTGCCGGTCTTTCTTTCCCGGGGAGCCTTCGACCCCCGAGGCAATGTCGATGGCATAGGGCCCGATCCTCACCGCTTCGTCGACGTTGTCCGCAGTGATCCCACCCGCCAGTATGTAGGGCCTTTCGAACCCTTCAAGCATCGTCCAGTCGAAGCGCCTGCCGCTGCCGCCCCACGTGCCGGGGATGCCGGTGTCGAAAAGGGGAAGGTAAGGAAGATCCTTTGCCTTTTCGATCTCCTCTTTCGAACTCACCCTGTGGGCTGCAATGATCGAGACGGCATCGGCATATCCGGCGGCAGCCCACTCGCCGGCATCGTAGACCTGCAGACGGTCGAGACCGCAGTATGTCTTCATCTCCATGATCTCGTCGGGCGCGTCCTCCACAAAGACGCCGACCTTCAGGATCGACGAAGGCAGGGAGGAGATGATCCTTTTTGCCTTGTCAGGGGAGATATAACGCCGACTTTTGCGGAAGAAAACGAACCCTGCGGCGAAGGCACCGAGATCGGCCGCAAGGAAGGCGTCCCGCCTGTTGGTGATTCCGCAGATCTTGACGCGGGTTTTCATGCGGCCCCCGGGGGTGGGAGGATAGGACCTATAGGAGTTATAGGACGCTTAGGACCTGCAGAACACCTGGGGGGTGTGGGGGGTGTGGGGGGTGTGATTATGGGCATGGTTATTTTTGTTCCTTCTGAGAGGTTAGTTGGTGCAGGGTTTTGGCCGGGTTGCTGGATCTCATGAGGGATGTTCCGATGAGGAATCCGCAGACTCCCGGGTCACTGAAGTAATCGATGTCGGACCTGGTGTTTATGCCGCTCTCTATGATGACGGGTCGGTCCGGGGGCAGGGCCGCGACAACCTCGTGCGCCTTTTTGAGGTCGATGGCCAGAGTCTCCAGATCCCTGCTGTTCACTCCCGTTACAACCCCATCGATGTGTGCTGTCTTCTCGAATGATTTGATACTGTGGACCTCGAGGAGCACGTCAAGGTCGAGGGAGGCGGCGAGCATTGCGAGGTCCTCGAGCTTTTCCCTTTCCAGGGCCTCGGCGATGAGCAGAACGGCATCGGCCCCGAAAGCGGCCGTCTCGTAAAGTTCGTATGCATCGACGATGAAATCCTTTCTGAGGATGGGCAGGTTTGTTACCTCCTTCGCGCGGGCGAGGTCGGTGAGGGAGCCGTTGAAATAGGATTCCTCGGTCAGAATGGAGACCGCGGCGGCCCCTCCGCGCTCGTAGGCGCGGACCATGCCCGAGATGTCCCCGCCGTCGAGGGAGAGGGTTCCCCGGGACGGCGAAGATCTCTTAAACTCGGCCACGATCTTCGTTTCGCCGCTGAACCGTTGTGCGAAGGTGGTGAAAAAGGGGCGTTTTCCCCTTCGCCTGCCCGCCAGAGCCATGATCTCGTCCGGGGGCCTCGCCATCTTTTTCCGGGCGACGAGGTCGGACTTCTCCCTTAGAACGGTCTCGAGAAAGTTCATAGCCGGCTCTCGTTCTTGAGATGCCCTATCTTCTGCAGGGCCCTCCCGGAGTCGACGGCGTCGCGGGCCATATCGAGGCCTTCGCCGAGCGTCGACGCAATGCCGCATACATAAAGGGCCGCGGCGGAGTTAATGAGGACTATATCCCTCTTTGCCCCCGTGATGTCCCCGGACAGGATGCCTTCCGTTATCCTCGCATTCTCCCCGGCATCCCCTCCACGGAGATCCTCGGCGGGGTAAAGGCCGATCCCCAATTCCCGGGGGTCGAGAAGGCGCGTTTCAACGATGCCGCCGCGCACCTCCGACACCTGTGTGTTTGCGGTGACGGTGATCTCGTCAAGACCGTCAAGACCATGGACCACCATTGCACGGTCGGTGCCGAGCCTCGCGAGAGCGCCGGCGATCTTCTCGCAGAGCTTCCCGTCGTAGACCCCGAGAAGCTGGAATTTCGCCCGCGCCGGGTTCGTCAGCGGCCCGAGGATATTGAATATCGTCCGGATCCCTACCTCGCGCCTCGGCGCGGCGGCGTGCTTCATGGAACTGTGAAAGAGGGGGGCGAAGAGAAAACCGATACCCGTTCTTTCTATGCACCGACCCACCTCGTCGGGGGCAAGGTCGATGGCGACGCCGAGCTTCTCGAGGACATCGGCGCTTCCGCAGAGACTTGAAACACTGCGATTGCCGTGCTTTGCGACACGTGCCCCCGCTGCGGCGGCCACAAAGGCCGTCGTCGTCGAAATATTGAAGGTGCAGGATCCGTCGCCCCCGGTGCCGCAGGTATCGAGGAGGGGCCCATCCCCGGCAAAATGAATGGGAAGCGCCCGCGACCGCATGCATCGCGCTGCGCCCGTTATCTCATCGATGGTTTCTCCTTTCATGCGCAGGGCCGTGATGAAGGCGGCTATCTGGGCGGGGCTGACACGACCGTCCATTATGGCCTCCATGACACGAAGCATTTCCTCTTCCCTGAGATCGGCCATGTTCACCACTTTGTCGATGGCTTCCATGACGGACCTTTTCTGCGTGATCCCCCGGGAGAGGTCGAGAAAATTCCTGAGGATTTTCTTTCCCTCCTTTGTCAGTATCGATTCGGGGTGAAACTGGATGCCCTCGACGGGGTAGGTGCGGTGACGGATACCCATGACCTCCCCGTCACGGGTCCAGGCAGAGACCTCGAGGTCAGCCGGGAGACCCTCCCCCGGCACCACGAGGGAATGGTAGCGGGTTGCCTCAAAGGGGTTTTCCACGTCGCTGAGTATGGTCTTTCCATCGTGGTAAATGGGTGATGTCTTTCCATGCATGATCTTCTTCGTTCGCGCCACCCTGGTTCCGAAGGCGGAGCCGATGGCCTGATGCCCGAGGCATACCCCGAGGATGGGGGTCGACGCACCGAACTGGCGCACGACCTCGACGCAGATGCCGGCATCCTCCGGCGAGCCCGGTCCCGGCGACAGGACTATCCTCTCGGGACAGAGCCTTTCGATATCATCTGTCGTCACCATGTCGTTGCGGTGCACGACCACCTCCTCCCCCAGTTCCGCAAAACACTGGACGAGGTTATAGGTAAAGGAATCGTAGTTATCGATCATAAGAAGCATCTGTTTCTCCTCCATTGCCGTTCGTCAGGGCATTGACGAGCGCCTGCGACTTGAAGAGTGTCTCCTCGTATTCCCTGTGAGGTACCGAATCGGCCACGATCCCCGCCCCCGCCTGGAAATACACGAAGCCGTCTTTCTTCAGCATTGTCCTGATGGTTATGCAGAAATCCATGTCGCCGTTTGCGGCAAAATAACCCACCGCACCGGCATAGAATCCCCGCCTGTGCCTTTCCAGTTCGTCTATGATCTCCATGGCCCGCACCTTCGGTGCTCCCGTCACCGTGCCGGCGGGAAAAGCGGCCCGGAAGACGTCGAAGGCATCGAGTCCTTCGGCAATTTCCGCCTGTACCGACGACACGATGTGCATGACGTGGGAGAACCTGTCCACGGACATGAGGTCGCGCACCTCGACGGTCCCGGTCCTTGCCGCCTTGCCCGCGTCGTTTCTCGCGAGATCGACGAGCATCACGTGTTCGGCGCGCTCCTTTTCGTCGGCGAGCAGCTCCCGCTCGAGATCGCGGTCCTCCCTGATATCGCGCCCCCGCCTTCGCGTGCCCGCGATGGGTTTGAGCTCCATCCGCCCGCCTCCGAGCCTGACGAGCGTCTCCGGCGAAGAGCCTATAAGACTGTGGTCCACGAGGTCGAGAAGGAACATGTAGGGAGAGGGATTGATGCGTCTCAATGCCCTGTAGAGAGAGAGGGAATCGCCTTCCAGCGAGCATGTGAACCTCTGGGAAAGCACGACCTGTATCACGTCGCCGGCCACGATGCGGTCCTTTATCTTTCTCACGGCGTCTTCGAAGTCTTCGCGGGAGACGAGGGACTGCGGCGTGGAGACGGTGAAGGCAGGCGGGCCCACCCGCGGCAAGGGGGCTTCGACGGCCCGGACAAGCCCGTCGAGGAGACCCTCGCCCCTTCGGTAGGCGCCGAGGGGGTTTTCCTTCGGACCAATATGAACAAATTCGACGAGGGTTCTGTTGCCTGTAAAGCTGTCGATGACGACCAGTTTTTCGGGGAAGAGGAAGCACAGGTCGGGCATATCCATGTCGGGCGGTTTTTTGTCGGAGAGGCTCTCGAAGAAGCGGACCATGTCGTAGCCGACATAGCCCACGAGCCCGCCGGGAAAACCCGCCGCCTCGGGGACGGGCGCGGGTGCGAGCCGCTTCAGGGCGGCGCGCAGTTCGCCGAAGGGATCCTCCGACACCTTTTCACCCTCCATGACGCCTTTCATTGATATTCGTGTGCCATGGCTGCTGAAAATGAAGAGAGGATCGATGCCGATGATGGAATACCGGCCCGTCATTTTCCCCGCCTCGGCTGTTTCCAGGAGGAAGGATTCGGAGCCGGGATAGGCGTTCTTTACCTTCATGTAACACCCCAGCGGAGTGTCGAGGTCTCCCGGCATTTCTCGGACGAGGGGAACCAGCCTGTGATGCGATGCCTTCCTGAGGAAAGCGTCCATCCTGTTGTCTGAGGTTTCCATTAATGGTTCTCCTTGTGCCGCGAGTAGAGGGTTCGGGCGACGAAAAGCTTCAGTTCCTCTTCGTCCTTGTCCCTGATGATATGTTTTAAGTGCTCAAGCCGGGAGGTAATGTTTTCAAGCCGGGTTACCGTGCCTTCGTCGAAGATGGCGTTTTCGGGGATTTGCGAAATGGTCTCGCAGAGAAGCCCGTCGAGGGTCTTCAAATCCTGCTCCGGCGCCTCCGACGTGTCGGCCGTCTTTCGCCATACCCGGGGGACCATCTGTTCCATGAGCATGCAGTCGGCGAGCACGATGGCTGTTACCGCCTCTATGATGACGGGCATCCTCAAGGCGATGCAGAGATCGTGGCGCCCTTCGATGGCGAGGGATACCCTGCCGCCGTCTCTTACATCTATTGTTTCCTGGGGCCTTTGGATGCTCGGCGTGGGCTTCACGGCGACGCGAAAGACTATATCGTTCCCGTTGGTGATCCCGCCCGCTATCCCTCCGGCATTGTTTGTCCTCGTTGTCCCGGTGCTGTCCATGATCTCGTCGTTGCATCTGCTGCCGCGCATTGCCGCCGCTGCAAATCCGGCCCCGAACTCGATTCCCTTGACTGCGGGGATGGCGAATATGGCGTGACTTATGAGTGATTCCATGGGTTCGAAGAATGGTTCTCCCAGACCCGCGGGAACGCGGGCTACTCTGCATTCTACAATTCCGCCGACGGAATCGCCGTCGGCTATGGCCAGCCGGAGGGCGCCTTCAATGTCTCTGGAGCCTCCGGCCTCGACGAGGTTCGCCTCCGGGGTGGCGGGAGCGATGATCTTCTTTGCTATGGCTCCGGCCGCCACGAGTCCCGCCGTGAGCCGTCCCGAAAAGTGACCTCCGCCGCGGTGGTCGTTATACCCCCCGTACTTGCTGAAGGCGGTGAAGTCGGCGTGACCGGGCCGGGGTGTATAGCGAAGGGCGTCATAGGCGCCGCTGTTCTGTTCGGTGTTGTCGAGAACAATGAGGATCGGGGCCCCCGTGGTCCTGCCTTCGAAGATGCCGCTCAGGATGCGGGGAGCATCCGTTTCCACGCGGGCTGTCGTTCCTTCTTTTCCTCCCCGCCTTCTGCCGAGATCGCCGGCGAGGTCATCGGCGTCAAGGTCTATGCCGGCGGGGCACCCATCAATCAGGATACCCAGCGCCTCGCCGTGGGATTCGCCGAAAATATCCGTTCTGAAAAACCTTCCCATACTATTCATGACTGCTCCTTATGGAATCGAGGTCCTTGAAGAATTCCCTGTACGACTTGGCGACGCAATCGGGGCCGCTTATGGCCACGGGACCGCCGGCGCCAAGGGCGGCGACGGCACATGCCATGGCGATGCGATGGTCGCCCAGGGAATCGACTTTTGCGGTGCCGGGTTGGGCTCCCTGCACGTCCATCCTGTCGGGCTCGACATTCACCGAGACCCCCATGCGGGCGAATTGCGACGCCAGGGCCCCGGCACGGTCGCTTTCCTTGTGCCGAAGGCGCGACGTCCCATGTATCGTTGTTTTTCCGCGGCAGTGGGATGCAAGGGCCACGAGAGGAGGCACAAGATCGGGGCAGTCCTTCGCATCGAATTCGAAGGGCTTGAGATCGTTGTTTTCAACGGTCACGAAATGTTCTCCTTTATGACAGGCCGCCCCGGCCGCGTCAAGTGCCTCAAGGATCGCTTTGTCGGCCTGGAAGGAATCCATGTTGAGGCCCTCCACGGATACACTGCCCGCAATCGCCGCGGCAACAAAGAGGAAAGACGCCCCTGACCAGTCCCCTTCGATGAGAACAGGCGCCGCACGGTACTGCTGACGTCCTGCGATGGTGAAGAGCGCCATATCCTCGTCATGATCGATGGTTACGCCGAACTCCTTCGCCATGGCCACGGTCATCTCGACGTAGGGCCTGCTCGCAAGGCTGCGGACATGAACCCGTGAGTCTTCATCACACAGGGGAAGGGCCATGAGAAGCCCCGTCAGGAACTGCGAGCTTGTAGAGGCGTCTATGTGCCCCGCAGCTCCCCGCAGGCGACCCTCGATCTCCACCGGGGGACGTCCATGGGTTGTTGTGCAGACCACCCCGAAATGAGTGAGGGATTCCACCATGTCCACGGGCCTTATCGTCAGGGAGCCCGTTGCGCCGATGACCAGGGGATGGCCTGTCAGGGAGGCGATGGGTGGGAACATGCGGATGCACAGGCCCGACTCGCCGCAGTTGATGCAGGCGGGTGCCGTCTTGAGGCGCGTGAACCCCGCGGTGCCGTGAATGAGGATGCGGCCCTTGCCTGCCGTGGAAATCGCCCCAAGCGCGCCGGCGATGGACAGAGCGGCTGTTGCGTCCTCGCAGAATGAGGGGTTCATGATCTCCGACACCCCTTCGGCAAGGAGCGCTCCGGCTGTCGCGCGTATGGTGGCACTCTTTGACGGCGGCGCGGTGACGCGCCCGCTAACCCCTGAAGGCCTTATCACTTTCATGGACTATCCTTTCCGCGACCTCGTCGATGGAGGCCCGGTCTGTTTTCACAAGGAGGTGGGCGGCCCGTGCGTAGAGAGGGATCCGGCCGGTGAAAAGCTCCCGAATGGTCCCTTTCCCCACCGCAAGGGGCCGTGCCGTACCCCCGCCTATCCTGAGGAGGGTCTCGTCAAGGCCCGCAAAGAGCCATACGACAAGCGACGAGGCCTTCATATTGCGAACGTTCTCCCCGTCGAGGACACTTCCTCCTCCCGCAGCCATGACACAACGCCTGCGTGCCAGGATATCCCGTATTTCCTTTCTTTCGTGCCGCCGGAAGACCTCTTCGCCCGATTCCCTGAATATCTCCCCTATCGTGCACCCTGTCTTTCGTTCGATACTGGCGTCCACATCGACGTGGGGCATTGACAACCTCGCAGCGACGGCGGGACCTACGCTTGATTTCCCGGCGCCCATAAAGCCGATGAAGGATATCCTGCCCGGGTTCGGGAGCTGGTCCTCAAGGAGTGCCTTCTCCATTTCCTCAAGCGGTGCGTCGCGGCCGGTGAAGATGCTGAAGGCCCGGGAAGCGCCGGTAAGGAGTCTCTGCCGCCCTCCCGGCGTGGGCGCATCTCGCGTCTCCCGCCTGCATGGCCCCGCGGTGCTGTCCATGGCGACCATCACACCTTCGCCTTCGTGCTCCGTGTTGTAACCCTTGAGCCTGCCCGCGTTATTGACGACGGTGTTGACGGAGCCCGTCGTCCGTGCGCCGTCGTCAATGACATCGAGAAAGGGAATGATCGTTTCCCTGAAGGGGGACGTGATACTGGTCCCCTTGATGTCGAGCTGGCGTATCGTCTCGGCGGTCTCCCGCGCATCCCTCATGGCGAGACGGATGCAGACGGCATTCATTCCGGCGACGGCGAGGGCACGGCGGAACATCGTCGGTTCCCTGCTGGCAAGGACGGGGTTTCCCGCTACCGCGAAGAGTGTCACCTTATTCATGGCCTATCAGCTCCATCGCAGCCCTGAGGGGTCCCGCGCTTATCTGTCCCGGTGCGAGAGGCGCGTCGCCGCCGCAGGATGCATACGTGAAGGGACTTCCCAAAAAGACGGAGGCCACCCGCGTGATCCGCCCGGCCTGACCCATTCCCACGACGACGATCCTGCCTGCGTATGTTCTTATCCCCGGGAGTTCAAGGAGACGGAGGTTATCGGCGGGGCGTCTCACCATGCAGGCTATCTTGGCGATATGTGCTCCCGAGAGGAAGGCATCGGCAACGGTCCTCCTTAGGATTCGCCGGTGGGGGGTCGTCCGGTAGTTGTGGTAGGAGAGGATTACCTGCGTTCTGTGTTCCCGGGCGGCGCCGATGACGGCTTCCCTGAATTGCGGGTCTGCCTCCGTCTCGATATCGACGAAGGAGGTCCCCGCCCCGATGGCGCTGACGAGAAGCTCATGCCTTTGCGCATCGGTGTGGCTCCCCGGTCTGCAGGTGGCTATGAGGCGAAGGGGAAGGGAGAATATGCGCTTCACCGCGGCGGGGTCGGCATCCATGGTGTCGAGACGAACCTCGGCAAAGTCGAGACCCTTCAGCCTCGAAATGCATTCCCCGACGCTCACGTTCCCTACGCTAACACAGATCATCGACGGCCTCCTCCAATTGTCTCAAGGGGATCTCCTCCACCGTGCATCGGCCGATGTCCTCGGGAAGGATGAAATGCACTTTCGATCCGTCGCGCTTCTTGTCCCTTGCCAGCGCTTCCTTGAGCGCCTCCTTTCTGCCCGATGGCGCCCCCGGGGTGCCAAGAGCGTCAAGCAGCGCCAGTATGCGGTCCGTACTGGTGTCCGAAAGCCTTCCCAGCCGGTTTGCGAATCGCGCCGCGAAAGCGAGGCCCATGCCGACCGCATCTCCGTGGGGGATGTGAAAGACCTTTTCCAGGGCATGGCCGAGGGTATGACCGAGGTTGAGCTTCCTGCGCAGACCGCCCTCCTTTTCATCACGGCGGACTATGGCGGTCTTGACGGCAAGGGAGGCGAAGACGGCCTCCTCCGCAAAGGCAGGCTCTAGGTCCATCACCGGGGATGCGTTGCTTTCCAGAAGGGAAAAGAGCCTTGCGTCTGAGATGACGGCGTGTTTGACGATCTCGATGAGACCGTTGCGGCGGTCCGCGGCGCAGAGGGTGAAGAGGACCGAATGGTCGCAGATCACCCTTTCCGGCTGAGCGAAGACGCCTGCCATGTTCTTGTACCCCCTGTGGTTCACGCCGTTCTTTCCTCCCACGGCGGCATCGGCCTGGGCAAGAAGGGTCGTGGGGACAGAGAGGAAGGGGAGCCCCCTTAAGAAGGTCGAGGCCGCAAAACCTGCAATATCGAGGGTGACGCCGCCGCCGATGGCGACGACCGCCGTCGCGCGGTCCACATCGAGGTCGATGAGCCTGTCGTAGATCCCTTCGACGACGCGGAGGGTTTTTCCCGATTCGGAAGCGGCGATGTCGATGGAGGGAAGGGGGAAGAGCCTGTCACCGTGGAGTTCACGGACCCTGCTGTCGATTATGGCCACGGCCCTCCGGCCGTGAAGGGCATCTTCGATCCCGGCCATGGGCACACCGATCTCTACCCTGCATGTCCCCGTCTTCGTCCTCAAATTGATGATCCTCATGCGGCCCCTTTCATGAAACTGTGCAGGGTCCTTACGTGGTCCATCATCTGTGCGAATTGTTTTGGCGTCATAGCCTGGTCCTTGTCACAGATCGCCTCCGCGGGATTGATATGGACCTCGACCATGATGCCGTCGGCCCCGGCCGCAACCGCGGCAAGGCTTAAAGAGGGAATGAGGCTTATCCTCCCCGTGGCGTGGGAGGGATCGATGATGACAGGCAGATGGGTTAATTCCTTGAGGGCGGGCACCGCGCTGATATCGAGGGTATTGCGCGTATAGGTCTCAAAGGTCCTGATGCCCCTTTCGCAGAGGATCACATCGGGGTTGCCAGCGCTCAGGATATACTCGGCACAGTTCAGGAATTCCTCGATGGTGGAGTTCATGCCCCGCTTCAGGAGGACCGGCTTATGCGCCTTCCCCGCCTCCTTGAGAAGCGAGAAGTTCTGCATGTTCCGGGCGCCGATCTGGAGGATGTCGGCATATTCCGAGACCCAGGGCACGTCCCTTGTGTCTATAACCTCCGTCACGATGGGTAGTCCCGTCTCTTCCTTTGCCTTCTTAAGTATTTTGAGTCCCTTAAGTCCGAGTCCCTGGAAGGCATAAGGAGATGTCCGTGGCTTGAAGGCGCCCCCGCGCAGTATATCCGCCCCCGCCTCCTTGACGGCGACGGCCGTCCCGATGGTCTGTTTCTCGCTTTCCACCGAGCAGGGACCGGCGATAATACACAATCCCTTCCCGATGGCGACGCCGCCGACCTCGACGACCGTTCGTTCCTGTTCCCTCAAAAGAGAAAGCTCGATATGTTTCATGGTCCTCCTTCCGCCTCTCAGAAAAAATGAAAACAAAAAAAGGGCCATGGGTTTCACACCCATGGCCCTTCTGCAAGCCTGAATATACCTACGCAGACGAGGGGCAGGGGTGCGCGACGACGTAATACCACCAGTAGGAGGTAAAAGCGTTAATTGTCGTTGCGGCGTTCTGTCCCTGTGCGTACATGTGATATTATGCTAGAGAGTTTTTTGAATGCTGTCAAGAAAAAATCACAAAACACCACAAAGCCGCCCGGTTGCGAGGCCATCGTCTCTTGTCTTCAAGGGTCCTGTACTTCCAATATGTCCTGCAGGTACTATCCCCATTGGTCCTATAGACCCCCCCACCTGCGAAGAGGGTGTGCAAAGGGCGACGGACTGTGGTATCGTGTACACTGTTGCCAAATATGTGGGAGAAGGATGCGTGAGATGACGGAAACGGGAAATCCTCCCCGGGAAGCTGAATCCGTTCTTTACCGGACAACGATTCACTGGGTGGCGCTGCTCGGCCCCGTCATGCTCTTCGTTATCGGCGGCGTGTCGGTGCGGTCGAGGCTGGTTGCCGCCCTCGTGATGATGGGCCTGGCCGTCATCTGGGGCATATTTTCCATCCATAATCCCCGTGCCTCTGAATTTGCGGTGCACGCGTCGAAACTAACGATCAGGATCGGTTTCCCATTAAGGCATTTCTACGAGTTCCCTTATTCGCAGCTGGCGGGAGCGGAGTTTTCTCAGCCGGCGCTCGGGGTTATC
>Ga0351930_1005_pt1 | contig 41123 bp, 35 predicted proteins | sample BONcelT113001E10_FD_205823 | JGI IMG/M metagenome (GOLD analysis project Ga0351930, IMG submission 205823) | Enriched cells from coal bed in the Powder River Basin, Montana, United States - BONCAT cells T11 rep2 HSBNCT.T11.300.1.E10 ...
TGGCTGCGGCCTTTCACAGTCACCTGGTCCGGGATGCGGCCGAACCGTTTCAAAAAATCACGGAAAACGTGGTATTTCATGAAGGGTCCATCCCCGTTTACGCCAACACCACGGGCCGTCCCTACCCGGTTGATTCGGGTGAAGCCAAGCGTTTACTAGGCGCACAACTGCTTAACCCGGTCAACTTTCTGGATGAAATTCAAAACATGTATGCGGACGGCATCCGCGTTTTTATCGAAGTCGGTCCCAGAAACATTCTGACCGGGCTGGTCTCCGCCATACTGAAGCATCAGCAGGACGCTGTTGCCGTCGCCGTCGATGCTTCCGCGGGCAAGCGCTCCGGCCTGATGGATCTCGCTGTCGCCCTCTGTCGTCTTGCAGCGATGGGCTGTCCGGTGGATTTGCTCCAGTGGCGCTCGTGCACGCCAAAGTGACTATTTAAAAACCAGCGGATTTTTTGACGCAGCAGTTAGCCGCCACTGTCGAAATATTTCAGATGACCGATTTATTTGAAACCCGGCGGCAAAATATAAATGACCAGGAATCCGCCGTCTTCATGCCGGATTTTGTCCCCGCTTTGTCAATGACGATAAAACAGTTGTTACAAGGATTATTGGTGAATTAAAAATGATTATTACCCTCTTGGTTCAAAAAACACATAGAACCAGCTGCATTCCGAAACTTTTATTCTTCCTTTTCATTTTTGCCGCAACACCTCTGTGGGCCGATTGGAATGAAGAGGAGGCCAAAATAAATTTTCTGATAGATGAAGTCGGGCAGTTGGAAGGTGTTTTTATCAGAAACGGCAAGGAGCATTGTCCCGAAGAGGCAGTAAAGCATCTGAGGATGAAAATGGAAAAAGCGATGAAATCATGGTTTGCGACGGACAAAGACCAGTGGACGGCAGAATTGTTTATCGAAAAAATCGCCTCAAAATCTTCTATGTCCGGAAAACTTTATAAAATAAAATTTAACACCGGAGAAATCGTGAATGCCGGGGAGTGGCTGCATAAACGACTGAAAAATTTTGATAAAAATTCATAAAAACCTAAAAGGGGCGCGATGACATAAAAAGCAATAAAACCGTCATTGGGACCCTGAAACAAAATCGCCGACAGATGAAAAGCGCAGCCGGTTTGGTTTGAGGTTTACTGTTTAAACAATCAAGATTTTGAAATCATACATGCCGGCATGAAAAAAGCTGAAAGACGCGGGATGTTCAAGACGATTTCCGCAATTCATTAGGATGTCAAAATGATAATTTTTTATTCCTTCACTTATCCCTATTCCTCATGAAATCATCCTGTCGGTTCACCAGTGTATCCAGCGTGATCTCATCCAGATATGCAAACATGGCCTTGCTTGCTTCACTCCAGACATGGTGCGCCAGACAGTCACCCGCCCCTCGGCAAAACACACATTCGTAATCGAGTCTTTCGGCGCACGCCGTAATGGCCGACTGTTCTTCCAAAACCCGTACAATTTCTCCCACCGAAATCCGATCAAGTCCACAGGCCAATTCATGACCACCATGGGCTCCCCGCCAGCTTTTAATTAAACCGGCAGCCTTTAGTTTGCGAACCAGTTTCTCAAGGTATTTTAAAGAAATTTTCTGTCGCATTGCCAAATCATTAAGCGATACCGGGGCATTTTTGGCATTAAAAGCCAAATCCAGCATAAGGCGTAATCCATAGCGGCTTTTTGTGGTCAGTCGCATATCAGGAGTTACATAATTAATGGGTTAAAATTTATCAACGACTTGTTTCGGTAAGTTTCTCAAGGGTCTTCTTCCATCTGGGTCTGTTTTTATGTTCTTCCGCGGCCTTCAGGACTGCGGCAATGGTCTTCAGCAAGAGCTCATGATCCACCGGTTTATCCAAAAAAGCAGATGGATGGAAGTAATCCTGATCCGAATAGCGCTCGGGGCGGACCCCCAGCTCACTTTGCATGGCCGAAACACCGATCACCGGAATTTCTTTCAATGCCGGATCGGCCTGCAATGTCTTCCATAGTTCGAAACCGGCGTAGGAGGACTCCATCATCACATCAAGCAGAATCAGATCCGGTCTCTCCGATTGAATCAATTCCAACCCTTTTGAGCCGTTGTTGGCCGTGACGGTGATAAAGCCGTTACGGGTCAAAAAGGTACCCATAGTAAAGAGATAGTCCTCATTGTCATCGATCAATGCGATTTTTATTGATTTTTTATCAGATTCATTCATCATGCATCCCCTTTTTGCAGATTTAATGCATCCATTGACTCGAGATCCTGCACGGGCATATCTATTGTGGTGGACAGTCTGAAAATAGTACGGAAAAGACTACCCTTGCGGGTCTTGGTCAATATCTCGATCTTGCCGCCATGACTGTGCACGATACGGTCCACCACCACCAGACCCAACCCGGTGCCTGCCGCTCCTTTGGTGGAAAAAAACTGATTGAACAAATTGTCGAGAATTCGCGGCTCCATTCCATCGGCATCATCTTCTACCTCAAACATGAAATGACGGGTATCGTAAAAGTCGGCCCGCACGATCACCGTATGCCTGCGTTTTTGCAAATCCTTGCTACAGGCTTCCAGAGCGTTCCAGATCAGATTGTTTAAAAGACGGGAGATGGAAACCGCATCCACCGCTACGCCTGGAAGTTCAGGATTCAATGAGGATATGAGCTGAATGCCGAGGCTGCCGGCCTTGGCCTGAAATAAATCCACCGCTTCCCGGGCCAGTTTTACCGGTGAGGACTTTTGCAGGCGGGGTTGACGATTTTTTGATGAATACAGAATATTTTGGGTGACCCGCGTAATCTCGGCGATATTTTTTTTGATCACCTGCCAGCCTTTTCCGGCCAACTTCATGTCATTGTCGGCCAGGCCCTCATCCACAACGTAAACACCTCCTTGCAGGCCTTCGAGGATGTTTTTGATGTCATGGGAGAGCAAGGCTATGGACTGACCCAGAAAGATCAATTCTTTATACATTTCTTTGATGATTTGAATATTGGTGGCGAGTTCGATAACCGCGGTCACGTTGCCCATCACATCCAGAATTGGAGTAGTATAAAGAACCACCTGTTGGAGGTTGCCACCTGGCAGTCGGATGGTTCCCTCGCCGGTGTGAACCTTTTTATCCGTTAATGTTTTTTGAACCGGGCACTGCTGGCAGCGTTCCTGGCTGCCCTTGACGACGGCATAGCAATGCTGGCCGAACACATCCCCAAAATCATTGCGGAAGGTCTGATTGGCAAATATATAGCGAAGATCCTGATCCTGAATGGTGACATAGATGGGAAGCAAATCGATCACCATCTTAAAACTCAGATCCATCAGCGGTTGGGAAGTAGATGTAGTCATTTTGGATTTCAAACCCTGAATCGGTTTAAAGCGCTGTTTCTGTGTCGGTGCCTTGGTTTCTGGGGCTACGGATGGCGATGACCTGGCAGGGCGCAAATTTGGAAACATTGGCGGCGGTATGGATAAAAATCCGGCGATCTTTTTCCGGCCGGCCCTGGGCCCCCAGAACGATCATATCGATCTGAAACTGCCGGGCAAACTGGATGATCTTGATGTCCGGGGATCCCGTGCGCACCTGAATATCATAGTCGTCCTGTTCATCCAGTTCGTTAACATATTGTTTGATCATCGCTTTGAGCGCCTGCTGCTGCATCTGGCGTTCACTTTCGTCTGACGGCTCCTCGCTGGATACAGGCGTATGAGAGGTTTCCGACGAAGTTGAACAAGGGTTTTGAGACGAAATGATGTGCAGCAGATAAAGTTTGGCCCTGTATTTGCGGGACAGATCCAGGGCGTGCACAAACGCCATATGCGCATCGTTGGAAAAATCCGTACAGAACAGGATATTTTTATAGACTATCGATCCGCCCATTGGAGCATTGTCCTTGTAATGTTGCTGGAACTCGCTTCAATATCGCACTAAAAAATGAACCGCCTGTAAATCGATCGAAACGGATCAACGTTTAAACCATACCATTTAAGTAGTATATATCGGTTTTCCATCGATGAAGTCAAGCGATTTTTTAGTGCCCCCGGTTATCTTATTATCGACGTTTTGGATTGAATCACCCATAAAAATTAAGGGCTTTAAAAAAATGCTTGACTTCGATCAGACACATCAGCTATCCATACCAAACAAGTATGATATGCAAAAAATCATCCATTAGAATATGAAATAAACCGATCACAAAAAATTTGATTTCACAGCCCATCGGCGCTTCGCAAAACCCGTGTTGATTCAAGGATGGACCATGGGAAAAAAAGGAAAACTGCAACCTTATTTGGGGGGAATCGTCGGCTTTTTTCTGATTTTAGGCCTTCTCGGGCCGGTCCGGGGGACCCCCCCCATCCAAGTCAACCAACGTGCGGATGTCATCCGTATTGATCTGACAGCCGAATCAAGCGGCAAATTTTTACCAAGCGCGGTCAAAAAACAGATGCCGGCGGTAACTTTCTTTCATGATCGTCACACCAGTGCTCTTGAAGGCGACACCTGCCGCACCTGTCATTTAACCAAAGACGATCGCCTGACCTTTTTGTTCAAAAGGCTTGAAATCGGTGATCCCGAACTTGATCGAGAAATCTATCACACAAGCTGCATCGGATGCCACGCCGAACTGGCCGCAACCGGCAAATCCTCAGGCCCCTTGAGCGGCAACTGTCGGGGATGTCACAGCCGAAGCCCCGAAACCGATTCTTCCTGGGTTCCTCTGATATTTAATCCATCGCTCCATTACCGCCATGAATCCGCCGAACTGATTCCACCTGACCCGGACACGAAAACCAATTGCAGCGCATGCCATCATCTGTATGATTCAGCCATCCAAAAAACGTCATATATAAAAGGCGAGGAAAACTCCTGCCAATATTGCCATCCCGGGCCTGGGAAAACGGACGGACGGCTGATGCGTCCCAATCGGTTCGGAACATACAAACCCATCACGGTGCCGGCCTCTCCGGAGACCCCGGGACTCCCTATGCAGACAGACCCGCCTGATAAAGCCATTCGCTTCATGTCGGCAGCGGCTCATGATGCCTGCGTGGCCTGCCACCGGAAGTTGAGTACAGCCGCCAATCGAACCGCCGGTCCCACGGATTGTGCCGGCTGTCATACGGTTGAGGCTCAGAAAAAAATAAAGGTACTTGAAACCGTACCCCGGATGAAACGCAATCAGCCGGATGCTGTCCTGATGGCCGCCTGGCTTTATCGCGACGATCTCAGTCCGGAAGCCGTCTCAATTGAAATCGACCCGGTGGCTTTTAACCACAAAGTCCATGAAAGTCATGTAATCCACGGCACGTCCTGCCGCCGTTGTCATCATAACGCACTGAGTTCCTGCGGCGATTGTCACACCCGCAAAGGCGCGACGCAAGGCGATTTTATCGGCATAAACCAGGCTCTGCACGACCCGGATTCCACGAGAACCTGTATCGGATGTCATCTGGTCCAGACCACCGCCAAATCAGATTGTGCGGGGTGTCACGCAGCACGGCCCCGGACCGGTTTTGGAGACCAAAACTGCCTGATCTGCCATGGGGTCGATAAAACAAAATTACCGGCCCCGCCCGTGGACAAAACAGTAAAATCCGAGATAGCGGCCAACGCCCTGATCACCCGTACAAATAACCGCAAGGCCGCGGGAACCTTACCCCCTTTAGATCAGATCCCCGAGCGTGTGCGCATCGATGCCATGGTGGAAACCTACGAAGCCGTCGATCTGCCGCACAGAAAAATCATCCTGGAATTGGACCGGGGGATCCAAAACAGTGGACTGGCGCAGACTTTTCATCCCGATCCATTAACCATGTGCGCCGGATGTCATCACAAAAGCACGACATCGCTGAAACCACCTAAATGCGCGTCCTGCCACAGCCAGCATCAGCCGGGCCCCGGTGATGGCAGACCGGCACTGATGGGGGCCTATCACATTCAATGCATGGGATGTCATCGCCAAATGGGAATTCAAAAACCACAGGCCACGGCTTGTAACGAGTGTCATCCAAAACGCGATAAAAAATGACGATGATCATGATTCGATATGGATATCTGGAGGCAGCAGTATGACAATTACCCGCAGACGCTTTATAAGCTGGATGGGAGGCGTGGCGGCCGCAGGAGCAATGATTCCGAACGTTGCATCCGGCGCGAGGGCTGACAGGCATTTTCCGGGATATTCCGATGGTTCGGGTGTACTCCATGACATTACCCGCTGTATCGGTTGCCGTAAATGCGAAGCTGCCTGTAACCGGGTTTCCCAACTGGAACCCCCTGACCGGCCCTTTGACGATTTGGAGGTACTCGACCAACCCCGTCGAACCCATACCCGGGCATTTACCGTGGTCAATCGTTATATGCCGATAACATCGATTCAAGGACAACCCGTCGATCCGACAGGGGGAGCAATCCTCCCGGACCGGACTCATGAACCGAGGGTTCCCCTGTATGTTAAAACCCAGTGCAATCATTGCCTGGAGCCGGCCTGTGCATCGGCCTGCTTTGTTAAGGCTTTAAAAAAAACAACTACCGGGGCGGTAATTTATGACGCATCGTTATGTGTGGGTTGCCGTTATTGCATGATTGCCTGTCCATTTAATATTCCAACCTACGAATACGACCAGCCGCTGACGCCGCGAATCCGGAAATGCGATTTATGTCACGACCGCCAGACCCAGGGCCTGCCTCCCGGCTGTGTTGCCGCGTGCCCCAAGGAAGCCCTGAATTTCGGCCCCCGCGCCACCCTGATCGACCTTGCGCGCCGCCGCATCATGGATCATCCCGGGCGTTATATTCCTCATATCTATGGCGAAAAAGAAATGGGCGGCACCAGTTGGCTTTATCTGTCCGGAGTTCCATTTGCAGCCGTGGGCATGCGTGAGGATCTTGGCGATTTACCTGCTTCGGCTTTCACCGCAGGCGTTCTGGAAACCATTCCCATCATTGTTGGAGTGTGGCCGGTTCTGCTGACAGGGATCTATGCTATTTCAAAACGCAAAGATACCATCGCCGCCCAGGAGCAGCAGGCTGCCGTTGCCGAAGCCCTGGCCGCGGAAAAGGACCAATCCCGGGCTCAGATGGAGACCTTAAAGAAAAAATATCTGGCCGAAAAAGAAGCCGCCGTTCAGGCGGCGGTTAAAAACGCATTGGCCGATACGGCCCAAAAAGAACCGACATCTGACATTTGATATAAGGGAGGCATGCTTGATGTTACCGGCCTTTGTGCAAGCCAGAAAAAGCCTGCTCACACCGTTCAACCTGATTACCGGGGTCATTTTACTGGCCGGCCTGGTGGTTACGGTTCTGCGTTTTACCGGCGGACTTGGCGCGGTTACCCGCCTGGATGACAACAACCCTTGGGGAATCTGGATCGGGTTCGATCTCCTGTGCGGAGTAGCTTTAGCCGCCGGGGGGTATGTGACATCGAGCGCCTGTTATATTTTCGGGCTCAAGCGCTTTCATTCGGCCGTAAGGCCGGCCATCCTGACGGCTTTTCTGGGCTATGCCCTGGTAGTTCTGGCCCTGCATTACGATGTTGGGCGACCCTGGCGCCTGCCCTACCCCATCTTTTTATCCCAGGGGACGTCATCCCTGCTGTTTGAAGTGGCATTGTGCGTATTTTTATATTTAACGGTTCTGTTTATTGAATTCAGCCCGGCCGCATTGGAATGGCTAGGGCAACGCACGATTCATCGCCTGGTGGTGCGACTGACCCTGGTCTTAACCATTTTCGGAGTGATTCTGTCCACGCTGCATCAGTCTTCTTTAGGGGCGCTGTTTTTAATCGCGCCTTCCAAACTGCATCCGCTCTGGTATTCAAGTTACCTGCCGGTCTATTTCTTTGTCTCCAGCATTTTCGTGGGCATGTCCATGGTGATTTTTGAAAGTACGCTTGCCCATCGCTACATGCACCATAAAATGGATCAAACCCATATTGATGAAAGCGACGCCGTGGCCATAAGTTTCGGTCGGGCAGCTGCATTCATCATGATGGCCTATGTGGGCATAAAATTATTTGGACTGGCACTGGATCACAACTGGCATCACCTTGCCACCGGCTGGGGGCTCTGGTTTTTGTTTGAGTTGCTGGGCCTGGTCTTTTTACCGGCCCTGATGTTCGCCGTGGCCGTCCGGGAGCGCAAACTGAAACTGATTCGCTGGGCCGCAGGTCTGGCCATTATAGGGGTGGTACTCAACCGCATGAACGTCTCTCTGATTGCCTTCAACTGGCACCTGCCGGTCCACCAGCGGTATTTTCCCGGTTTGATGGAAATCATAACCTCTGTTTTTATCGTTACGCTGGGGGTGGTGGTTTACCGGTTCATCGTCACCCGTATGCCCATTCTAAGCGAACACCCGGATTACGGCGGTCCAACACACTGAACACGGCGCGGGGCCTTACCGCAAAGGTGCCGCGTCTAAAAGGATTTCACGATGGAACCTGTTTTCTTAAACCAGCATGAGTACATCACCTTTACCAAAGGTATAATATACCTCATCATGGCCGGGCTGCTCGTGGGTCTGCCCCTGTTCTGGAAATTTCTGACCGGCAACGACGAAGATCGGCCCACTTTCTGAAGGCCGGCGAAGGAAAGTCAGCATGCAAATCACCACCTATGCGTTGTATCAGTTTTTGACCGGGCCCATGTTCTGGATCGCGCTGGCGGTCTGCCTGATCGGTCTGACCGTGAGGGTCGTACTGTATATCAGGGGTCTGAACTGGCAATTAGACCGCGTGGCCTATCGGTCCTATCCTAAATTGGGAATCATCGGAGCTTTGCGCTCCATCGGTTACTGGCTGGTGCCATTCGGTACCCGGGGATGGCGACGGCAGCCGTTCATGACCATAATTTTTTTCGGTTTTCATTCCGGCGCGATCCTGGTTCCGCTTTTCCTGATGGCGCACAATCAATTCCTGGCTGAAAAAATCGGAATTTCCTTTGGGTGGACCCTGGGAACCGGAACCGCCGATTTTCTGAGCTGGAGTGTGATCGTCTGCGCCCTGCTGTTGCTGGGCCGCCGTTTGGCACTGGCTGAGGTCCGTATTTTGACCACCCCCTACGATTTACTGATTTTGGCTCTGGCCACCGCCCCTTTTATCACCGGTCTAATTGCCCGCTATGAATTGGGAAACTATTCCTTCTGGCTGACGGCCCATATTCTTAGCGGTGAAATCCTGCTGATTGCCATCCCCTTTACCAAGTTATCTCACATTGTTTTGTTTTTCGCCACCCGGGCCCAGTTGGGCATGGATTATGCCATCAAGCGCGGAGGAGAAAGAAATGCGCACATGACATGGTAGGGGGTAAAGGCTCAAAAAAGTATTTCCATCAATCCAGGAGAAACATGACATGCCGGAAGGACGTTTCTGCAATAAACAAACAATCGATACCGAAGAGTCCCTTAAAGCACTTCTGGCCGATACCGGTGGGCGCCAATATTACGAGGAGATGAACGCCCTCGATGTCGATCACAAGGCCTTATGGCAGACCATTCAGAAAACATGTAAATCCCGTTTGCGGACCTGGCTCGATCTCTGTGCCCATTGCGGTTTGTGCGCTGAAAGCTGTTTTTTGTACCTGGTCAATGATCGTGACCCGACCCAGGTACCGGCTTATAAAATCCAATCCACCCTGGGTGAGATCGTGCGCCGCAAAGGCCGAGTGGACAACGCCTTCATGCAGGCGGCCATGGAAACCGCCTGGGCCAAATGTACATGCTGCAACCGCTGTGGTCTTTACTGCCCTTACGGCATTGACATGGGTGTCATGTTCGGTTATCTGCGGGGCCTGCTTTACAACCAGGGGTTTGTTCCCTGGGAACTCAAAATCGGAGCCGGCATGCACCGGGTCTATCGGGCACAGATGGACATCACGGATTCGGATTTCGTTGAAACATTTCAATGGATGGTGGAAGAGTACGAAGACGATTATCCGGGCCTGAACGTACCTGTGGACAAGGAAGGCGCCGACATTCTGTACACGGTCAACGCCCGTGAAGTAAAGCATTACCCGGAGGACCTGGCCGAAGCAGCCATCCTGTTTCATCTGGCCGGCGAAAATTGGACGGTAACCAGCAGCGGATGGGAGCAAACCAGCCTGGCCATGTTCGCCGGAGATTGGGCCGCCTGCAAAATGCAGGTGGAAAGTGTCTATGCGGCCATGGAAAGGTTAAAGCCAAAGCGTATGGTGGGAACCGAGTGCGGTCACGCCCATCGGGCCACGGTCATCGAGGGCCCGTATTGGGCCGGCCGCAAAAGTGGTAAGCCTCCGGTGGAATCGATTCACTACGTGGAATGGCTGGCCGAAGCCCTGCGCACCGGAAAACTCAAGATCGACCCGGAAAAGCGCATCAAGCAGCCGGTTACCATTCAGGACAGTTGTAATTACATCCGCAACCATGGTTTGAAGGAGATCACCCGGGAAATCATGTCCCATATTGTTGCCCCCGGATATTTTGTGGATATGACCCCCAACCGCGAACATAACTATTGCTGCGGCGGCGGCGGCGGTTTCAACGGCATCGGCCTGTTCCGGCCCCAACGCAACAAAGCCTTGATCACCAAACGGGATCAAATCCTTAATACCGGGGCCAAGCTGGTGATCGCTCCCTGTCATAACTGCTGGGACGCCATCAGGGATCTCGAGGAAGAATATAAAATCGGCATTCATTGGTCCTTTCTCAAACCCCTGGTGATGAGCATGGTAATTGTTCCCGAACACCTGAGACCTGAGGAATGAATCGAAACGATGTAAAATAAGATGGTGGTCTGCTGCGCCCGGTTCCGTGTCGCAAATGTTTAACATTCAAAGGTGAATTCATGTTTACAAAAATCCTGTTGGCCACCTCCGCTACCCCGGCGTGTGATCATGCGGCCAGGGTTGCTTTTAACCTGGCAAACCGTGATCAGGCTGAAATCAACGTATTTCACGTCCTGGGAATTCCCACTCGGGGCTACAGTCAAAACGTTCTGGATGTCAAAACCGGCGAAAGTGTCATCATCGACGATGCATACATTGACCGGGTGATCCAGGAACTCAAGACCTACTACAAACTGCAACTGGAGCAAACCCCGAACCATCGACTCCGGGCCGTCATCGGCCTGCCCCATCGCGAAATTCTAAGGGAAGCCAGAGATTACGGGTCAGACCTCATTGTCATGGGTGGAAGCACGGGTGATCCGGAAGACATTATCTACAAACGCAATATGGTGGGTTCCACCCTGCAGCGGGTGGCTCGGGCCGCGCATTGTCCGGTTTTGGTGATCAACCGACCGGCAGCATCATTCTGGGGCGGGATTTCCAATGTGGTGTTTGCCACGGATTTTTCCAAGGCAGCCATGGCCGCCTTCCAATTCACCTTGAAAGTGGCGAAGGAACTGAATGCCGAGTTCCACATCTTTCACGCCATCGATACCGGCGCCGCGCCTTTGGCGCAGCTTCCGCCCCAGGACGATATCGATGCCCGCCTGCGGGAAGCCCGGCGCCGCATCATGTCTGAATATGGCGCCCAATTGGAAGGTCACCATGATTATACGGTTGAAGTCTGGGAAGGAATTCCTTATATGGAAATTGTCAAGTATGCCCGTCAGTGTCAGGCCGACTTGATTGTCATGGCCCATCACAGCCGTACCATGGATCTGGCCGAAGCCCGCCTGGGCAGTAACATCGAACAGGTGATCGTGCGCGCCAACTGCCCGGTGGTCAGTGTCAACCACTGAGAAAGGCCCCTTTTGGAAAGGAATGTTTATCATGCAAAAAAAAATTATGGTCATAGAAGATGATCCAAAAGTAAAGGCTTATCTTATCAGCCTGTTTGAAGACAACGGTTATACGGTTTGTTCGGCCGGAGACGTCCCGGAAGCCCTGGATATGGTCAGGGCCGAGCGGCCGGATCTGATTACCCTGGATCTGGAACTGCCTGGTGAATGGGGTCCGCGCTTTTATCGTAAAATGTCTCAGGACAAAGATGTGAAAAACACTCCGGTAATCGTGATCAGCGGTATGTCCGGCAACGAATATGCCGTGGGCAAAGCCGTGGCAAGCATCACCAAGCCCTTTGACCGGGAACATTTGCTGCGTATTGTTAAAGAAAACATCGGTTGATTTAACATTTGGGTGGATCGCATGGGAAGAAAGCAATGAGCGTCCATCTGATCCATAATCACGGCCGGCCGTTAAGATAAAAATACTTGGATTATCCCTATGATTTGCAGAATAATCATCGTCGACTCCGACCAGAGTCACGCTGAGGCCTTGGCCGCATATCTCGAACGTTTGGATTATATAATCGCAATCGCGACTTCGACCGACCGACTGCAAACCCTGCTTACGGAACATTTACCCGACATCGTCATAGTGGATGCCGGCCTCTTAGGAAGCAGCAGGAGTAAATGGTTCCGGGAGATGAAGCATCGTTATCCCTTAATATGGACGATCGTATTGGCACCTCCTGATGCCATGGATCAACTAATGGCCGACCTGATTGGTGATGCTTTTGGCTTTATCGCCAAACCTGTAAAAAGCCTGGCCCTTGATCATACGCTCTACCAGGCCAGGCAAGCCATCAAATTGCAGCGCCAACTGAGCCAATCCCAACAGGAACTTCAAGAGCTGCGTAATACCCCCAAACCATATCGCCAGCTTTTCAGAGAAATGCCCTGTTATCTGACGGTCCAGGATCAACAGTTACGGATTACGGCTTCCAACCGTCTTTTCAAAGAGCATTTCGGTGATGAAATCGGATGCAAATGTTATACAATCTACAAACATCGCGATTCACCCTGCCCGGAATGTCCTGTGGAGAAAACCTTCAAGGACGGTAAAGCCCATCAGACCGAAGAGGTGGTCACTTCAAAAACCGGCGCCCAATACAATATCCTGACGTGGACCGCCCCCATCCGGGATCAGTCCGGCCAGATTACCCAGGTAATTGAAATGGCGACCGATATCACACAAATCCGTAAACTCCAGGATCACCTGACCTCCTTGGGGTTGATGCTGGGTTCCATCTCCCACGGCGTCAAAGGGATGCTTACGGCCCTAGACGGGGCCGTATATCAGCTTGAATCCGGAATGGAACGCAAAGATATGCCGCGGGTCGCCGCTGCCGTGGGAGAAACCCGGGAAATGGTGGATCGTATACGCAAGATGATATTGCAAATATTGTATTACGCCAAATCCAGGGAATTGAATTATGAAACCAAGGCACTGACCGACCTGGCCGATGAGATCATGGCCGTGGGTCGGCCCTTGGCGGAAAAATATGGGGTGACTTTAAAACTTTCCCTGACCCCGGACCTCGGAACCATCGAAATCGATCCCCACTGGCTGCCGGCGGCCCTGATCAACCTGGTCGAAAACGCCATCCATGCCTGTGATGACAACCATGGACAAGGCCCAAAGGAAGTGGAAATCCGGTTCCGCCCTGATGGGGACCAGGGGATTTTGATCGAGGTGCGGGATTCCGGCAAAGGCATTGACAAAGAGACCCGGGAAAAGATGTTCACGCTCTTTTTTTCCAGAAAAGGTCCTCAAGGAACCGGGCTGGGATTGTTTATTGTTGATCACGTCATTACCCTGCACAGAGGCAGCATCCGCGTAGATTCAGCCCCCGGAAAAGGCACATGCTTCGCAATTCGCCTGCCCCGTCGCCGTCCCCCCACCGCCAAATCATGCCCGGTTTCAGGCAAATTGACAGACGAGACGATATGAAACCGGCAGCACTTCGTTTTAACGCCAAAACCGCGAAAGTCGAGAGGGTTTCACGATTCTCCAGACTAAAATGTCGATGCGATGCGAAAAAATTCTTCAAATGATCACTTTCAATACGGTCCACCCCGTTATAAGCATCGGGCACTGATCGCACCGAACGGCCGCCCGGCATGAATCAATCCCGCACAGCACTTTTTTTCCTTTAAGAACGAGTGCAATCCGATCCAGTCGCTGTTCTGATCTTCCTTTGATCAGGACAACGTCGCCGGCTTTAAGTTCATCCTTGAGCAATTCGGCCGTCTTTAAAACATCCCGACCGGCATTGACGATATTGTCTTTGGAAAGTCCACCGCGTAATGTGCCTGCGGCGTATCGCTTAAAATTGCCTCCCAGAAAAACCGCTTTTGAAGCGATCCTGCCAATTCGCTCGCCGATCCGACGGTAAACCGGGCCCTGGGGGCCTATGGGTTCGGATACTTCACCCATAACGACGATTTTTCGCTTTGCGGGAATTTCCTCCAGCAGATCCAACGCGGAATCAATGGTCTCCAGAGAACCTTTGAATTCATCACTTAACAATATCGCCCCGTTTTCCAGTTCAATCGGCGCCAAACGTCCCGGCGTCGGCGGCAATGAGGCGATTCCCGGCAGAATGTCGCGCATGGCCAAACCTTCGGAAAGCGCGACAGCAAGGGCGGCAAGGGCGGCATAGACACCGTTTTTGCCGGATAAACGGGTCTTGACATCATGGGTTTCTCCGTTTATGTGCAGTCGAAAATCAGTGCCCCTGGGCCAATCCAGGTGAATGCGGCTTGCCCGTATATCATTTATCTCCGAAAATCCGAATTTAATGATCCGCGCTTTAGTAAGCGGAATCATCCAGATTACGTTCGGGTCATCGCCGTTTATCACGGCAGTCCCTGTTACCGGAAGCGCTTTGACCATTTCGGATTTTTCTTTGCGGGTCACATTAAGGGTTTTCAAGGAACGGTTATGCTCGCTGCCGATGGAAGTGACGACGGTGATATCCGGACGTAGCATCCGGGCATATCGGGCCATCTGGCCACACCCGTCAATGCCGACTTCAATGACGGCGTAACGCAAACCGGGAGGTGTGCGCAGCAATTTAGCCGCCACCCCGGTATAAGAATTTCGATTCGGTTTTTGCGGCGCCGCTCCGCCAAGGGCGGCGATGATCGCCCGCATTGTCGTTGATTTTCCAAATGACCCGACAACAGCGATCAACTTTGTTTTCCGGATAAAAACGAGGCGATACATCATGGCGACATACGATATAACCGGCCAGAGCCTGTATCCGACGCCGCGATAAAATTTCATCCGCCCCACCGGGGTCCGCAAAAGCGCCGGGAGATCTTTCAGTTGATACTGCATAAGAGATATTTTCCTAAGTATTGTGCTGAAACGCACGTCAACGCTTATCAGACATTGCTCCTGCTCCTATCCATCGTAGGTTTTCCTTTCATAAAAAGATCATCCCAGGCCTGGACGGATAAAATGGCCATAAGGGCTCTGGAATAGTTTTTTCTTCGAGACCGGTGTTCCGTCAGCAATTGCCGGACAAAAGAGGCTTTGAAATAACCCTTTTTCTTCAGTTGTGTTTCAGATAAGAGCGCATCAATCGGTTCGGGAAGGCTTCCGGCCAGCCAGGGTTCATGCGGGGTCCCCAAACCCCGTTTTTTTCGGCGCAGAATCACGGAAGGAAGATGATTTTTTAACGCTTTTCTCAGGATATATTTTTCTTTTACGTATTTCATTTTCAGCCCGGGCGGTATTTGGGCGCAGAGCTCCACCAGTTCGTGGTCCAGAAACGGAACGCGGGTTTCGAGGGAATATGCCATGGATGAACGATCCAGCCCGAGAACAATCAAATCAACAAGACGTGTTTTGGTGTCCATGTATTGAATTTTTTCAAAATTGCGCCAGCGCCGAAACTGCGGAAATGCGGTCAGATCCGAATATTCATCCCCGGATTTCAGAACCTCTTGACGCCAGTGATCTGAAAACAGCTCCGTAATGATGTTTTCTCTGTTAAACGAGCCGATCAGAAACCCGAAACGTTTCAGATCCATTGTCCGGGGGGCCATAAAAACGCCGCTTGACCAGGGCTTTAATGCCGGAATCACAGAACCTAAAAGCATCAGTTTACGAATGGATTTCGGCAGCACGGCAAAAGGACTGCAAATCTTGTCAACGGCGTACCATGGATATCCGCCGAAAATCTCATCTGATCCCTCTCCGGTCAACACAACCTTGAACCGCCGGGCCGTGGCCTCGGACAACGCCATGCGTGAAATCCGGGTCCCCGAACTTGTCGGGTTTTCCGCATGCCAGAGGGCTTTGCTGAAAAGTTCAAAGTGCTGATCTTTAAATATAATCCGCTCATTGGAAAACGCGAATTCCGGGAATTTGTCCAGTGTTATCTGGTTGCCGAATTCATTGTAGCCGGGATGATTTTCAAATGCCAATGAGAACGTCTGAACAGTATCCTTAGATATATTTCTCATCAGCGCCGCCACCGCGCTGGAATCAATTCCGGCGCTCAGCCAGGCGCCGACGGGAACGTCGCTTCGCATGTGCATCGCAACGACTTCTTTCAGTTTTTCCAGCAGCGCTTCTGCCCACGATGCTTCTGAAAGGCTTTTTTGTTCCCGATTTTCCGGAAAAAAGAGATCCCAGTATTGCGTCACGGAAACCTTGCCGCCATGATAAAAGAGATAATGCCCGGGCGGCAGATGCCGGATCTTTTGGAAAAGGGTTCGAGGCGTGAGGATAAAACCGAAAGTGAACAGATCATTGAAAGCCCGGGGATCGATCGCTCGGTCGATCCTGTCGGCCATGAGAATGGATTTCTGTTCAGATCCGAAATAAAGGGTTTCATCCTCGCCGACGGCGTAGTGAAGCGGCTTGATGCCCAGACGGTCCCGCGCCAGGAAAAGCCGCCGCCGGTTTTCATCCCATAGGGCAAAAGCAAACATGCCCCGCAAATATTTCAGGCAGTCGGCTTCATGTTCCTCATACAGGTGCAGGATTGTTTCCGCATCCGACCTTGTTCGAAAATGATGCCCCCGATTGACAAGCTGAGCCCGGAGTTCTTCATAATTATAAATTTCTCCGTTGCAGACCAGAACCAGCGATCCGTCCTCATTGGCAATGGGCTGCCCCCCTGTCTCAAGGTCGATAATACTTAGACGCCGGAATCCGAGCGCGACGCCCGGGCCGGAGTAAAAGCCCTCTCCGTCCGGTCCGCGATGGCGGATAATATCGGTCATGGCGCTAAGCATTTGTTTATTGATCGGCCTGCCCGGATCGCTATGGGCAAACCCGCTGATTCCGCACATTAGCAGTCAATCCTGACTAAAGAGTTAGAACGGTACATGACGATAATCCGAACAATAAAATGGTGGCATTATCTCAATCGGCTTGATAATTCTTGATGTTGAAGCACAGATGCCACTTGCCGAAAAAGTCCACGTATAAGTTCAACTTTATTTTTTTCGCATTTAATTTCAGCTTAAAATTCACGGCCGGTGTATTAAAATAATCACTCAGGCTGTATAATTTTGTTCGTCCGATGTTTTCAAGCTCCCTGCAAAGATGATAACGCAAATAAGGTGCGATACCCTTGCCGCGGCAGTCAACATTCGTATATGCATCATGCAGGTATGCTTCATCATCATTTAAAGGCCATCGATCAAATAAAAAAGAAAACTCCTTAAGATTGCACCAGCTGAAAGCGACGAGCTTTCCGTTTTTTTTCAGGCCGAGGCAACGCTGGCCTTCGCGTAAACGATTCAGAAGCTCATTTTCCGTAAATTGTCGCCCCGGAATCAATGCCATGATTTTAATTTCTTCCGGCCCCCAGAACCCTATTTCATATTCTTTGAAGTCTTCGGGTCGGAAATGTGCGTATTGATGCGGGTCCGCCGTTTCTTTAAAAATAAACAATGGCGATATCCGGATGCCGAGTTTTGAGACAGCGTCGAAAACCAGCCGCAAAAAATGGCTGTATTTCATTTTGATTCTGAGATTTTCAAATAAAGTTATCCGCATGGTAACTCGCCATATTGCCGGTTGACATACTGAGCTGCGCGATGTTCATTCCGCTTTTCCCAAAACGATCCTTTTATCCGGTCAGTCCCAGCAGATCACGGGTTTCTTTATGGGTATAGGGCTTGCGGCCCAGAACCTCGGCGATACCTACCACCCTTTCTATCAGACTTTTGTTCAACGCCAGAACCGTTCGCTGCCGGTCATAGTAAATATTATCCTCAAGCCCTACTCGTACGCCGCCGCCGGCCACCAGGCTCATGGCATTCATCCGGAGTTGCCATTGACCGATGCCGCCTGCCGACCAGGGCGATCCTTCCGGCAATTCTTTGACCATTAATCCAAGGCTCAGCATGTCTGCCTGGGCGCATGCAATGTTTCCCAAAATCAGATTAAAATAACAGGGAGGTTTAATCAGTCCTTTCCGGATCAGATATTTGGCGTAATTGATCATCCCAAGGTCAAATGCTTCCAGTTCGGGTTTTATTCCTTTTTGAATCATCTTTTCAGCAAGCATCCGGATCATCTCAGGGGTATTGATGCTCGCCTGTTTGTTGAAATTAAGAGAACTCAACGTCAGACTGCCCATATCAGGCTTTGCATCGCCTGTTAAATCCAAAACCTCGGCGCGTTTGTCAAAATCCGAAAAATTCCTGCCGCTGGTGGAAGCCGTAATTACCAGATCCTTGTTTTGCTCACGAATTCCGGAAATGATCCGGCTGTATATCTCCTTTTTATATGTGGGTTCTCCTGTCTTTGGGTCACGGGCATGGAGATGAACCATATTCACCCCGAGCCGGGCGGCTTCTATTACTTCTGCGATGATTTCATCGGGCTGTATGGGGATATGCGGGGTCATCTCCCTGGTGGGGATCATTCCGGTGGGCGTAAAATTTAGAATAAACCTGGAGTCAAAGTCGTCCATGTTTTCCCCTGAAAACAAAACAATTGATTACTGATCCCGGTGGGAGTCGTCCTTTAAAAGGCTTTTTACCACCACGAATTTGCCGTTTTCCTCCGCGGAAATCATCCGGGTCTGCTCAACTTCGATATTCATGGCACCGTTTATGATCTTCCGGACAATCTCTTCGATATCGGATAAATTTCTTTTGCGGCCATCATCACCCTTTAAAACGACTTTGACTAAAAGATCGTTTTTTGTCTTTTGAACAAACTGATACTGAAGCAATCCGGGAAATTTCTCAATGGATGTCGTAAACAGATAAGGAGACAAATGCCGGCCATCGGGCAGCAGTATGTATTCCGATGATCTTCCGGACACGGGCTGCATCAATGCGAACGTGCGGCCGCAGGAACATTTTTTATCCATCATCCTTCCCTTATCCCCGATGCGGTAACGGATCAGGGGCATGGCACGATTTCTTAAGTCCGTAAGCACAATATCGCCCACAACTCCCTTCGACGTCGGCGCATCTGTGTTTAAAATCTCGCAAAAAATCTCGTCTTCATTAATATGATACCCCTGATGCCGATCACATTCCCAGGCAACTTCCTTGAATTCGGTGGAGCCATATATATCATAAATATCAACACCAAAAATGTTTCTGATAAACTCGAAAACAGGATTTATCTTAATTTCCGAACTGGTGTATATTCTTTTTAAAAACGGCGTGGATATTTTCTTGCGGCCAGCCGTCCGTGCAAGGTGAAAAAAATATCCCGGCGGCCCATAAGCGTTTTGGGGTTTAAATTCGCAAAATCGGCGCAACGATGTTTCCGGATCATCAAACACGGAAAAAAAAGCCGTCTTTAACATCAAGTCCCGGGGAAATTTTTTTTGGTTTGATAACTTGACTTGATCAGGTGGTTCAGTGGCAAAAATGACGATTTTTTCGCCTGATCGCATGCCGCAGGCAAAACGCGCTCTTAATTTGGAAAAATATTTTTTACGGATCCATGTCCGTCGATCAAAATAACTCCGGAAAGGTTCTCCCGTGGATCCGCTGGTATGGCTTGTATAACATTTTTCCCGTTTGATTTGTGCATTAAAAAACTTATCCGGATTCCCTCGAATATCACGTTTTTCTATAACCGGCAGAATCCTGATGTCATCGAGTGTCCGGAAATCATCAAGGGATAACTTATTTTCTTTGAAAAACTCGCTGTAAAAAGGAATGTTTTGACTGATGTTGCGCATCTGGGACCGGAAAAGCCCTGTCCGAACGGCATCGAGCGTCTCCCGCGGCGCCCGCAGCATTCTTTTCATCTGAATCAGTTCAGGGACGATGTAGAGCAAATTGATTTCCTTTTTTTCGGACGTCTTCATATACTGAAACATATCGATTGCCGATGCTTTCCCATGTATAATCCGCCATCATCTTTTTCCGGTTGGCCGCCCCCATGCTTGCCCGCAATGTCTTTGATGTTTTTATTTTGACAATCGCCCGCTTGATCATTTCAATATCGCCGGGTTTTACCAGAATTCCGTTTGTCGTATCGATCAGATCGGGAATACCGCCGACATCGGATCCGATCACCGGCAGGCCGCATGCCATGGCTTCGGCAAACACGTTGCCAAAAGCTTCAGCCCTGGAAGGAAGTATAAAGGCATCGCTGTCTCCCATAAGACCGGGCAGTTTCCGCGGATGACAAAAACCGTAAAAAGAGACCGTCCCATTTAAAGATAAATTACCGCATAATTTTCTGAGGCGATCCGCATAATTTCCCGTACCTACAATAAGCAGCGATAGTTCAGGATCATTTAATTCCGCCAGGGCCCGCAACACATCCTGAATCCCTTTTCTTTCGACAAGCCGGGCCACGGAAATCAGTTTAAAACGCTTATCCTGACGGCCTGTTAAATTTGAGCTTTTAAAAAAAATTGAATCCACGCCATTCGGGATGACACTGATCTCTGCGTCCGGAAAAGTCTGAAGAGCCGTATTTTTCAAACTCCCGGTTACCGACGTCAAGGCTGCAGCCCTGCTCCATATTTTTTTTGTTGCCGAAAGCACCAGGCGGTGAGCCTGTTGCAGACTCCAGTTATATTCATCATACCCCGGCACATCAGAACCCCTGAGGGAAATGATATAAGGGGTTTTCCGCTGTGCACCGGGCAAGAGCGCCAGAATCCCGGAGGGTTGCCCGAAAAAATAATGGATCACGTCATAGTGGTTTTGACGCGTCAATCCTAAAAAAGGTAAAACAGCAAAAAATAAAAAGGTTAAAGCGCCCCTGAATCCGCAATCGTGAATACCTTTTCGCCAGCTCATTACGCGATAAACAGTAATGCCGTCCAAAACCTCGCGTGCACGCTGCCCTTTTATCCGGGATGTCAACACATCCACACGATATCCATGGCGAACCAATTCCCTGGCAAGATTGTATGATGCTTTACCGCCTCCCCCGCCGATGGGGGGAAATTCATAATTTACAATCAGTATCCTCATTCAACCAGCTCATGAAGTGGATGGAAAAGGGTTTAGCAACCATCGGCCTGAAAAGCCGATCATCCGGCGACCATACCCGCCCCGCAATACGGGCAGAAACCGGCATCTTCGATCACAACGGGCTTGCGGCATATCCCGCAGATTTTTGACGGCGAAGCCAACTCAATCAGGAGTTCGCCTTCGATCACCGGGAGCATTTTGCGGTCTTCCTTGTAATTGGCCGTTTTCAGGACCCGCCTCACTATGCCGTCCACGGGCGATAGAACCGATTTTTCCTGTTTCATGATGGTGATATTAAAAAGCTCTTCCCCTGCCCTGACATGATCCCCCTCCTTGACATACGTCACCCAGAGATCACCGTTGCTGGGCGAGGCCACATGCCACGCGTTGCCCGGCTGGGCCATTCCCACGGCGCCTTCGGCGGCCAGTTCGGCCTCGGCCACCTTAACCTGAAAAATAACGACTTCAGAATCGAGAAGGTATCGGATCGTGCTCATCCCCTGTTTTCCGGGTTCCGAGATGCCAAGGATTCTCATTTTATGAGGTTTGCCGAGGCTGTCGGTAAACTGTAGTTCCTGTGCGGGCTCCAATCCCTCAAACCATACATCTAAGGGAATATGATTCGGGTCTCCGAACTGCCTCTGAAACTCGATGGTTTTTAACGCGTCCCCGGGATGATTCAGATAGAGTACCAGCTCCTCCTCGGTGGGTTGACGATTAATCAAATCCCCCATGACCTCACGTTCCTTTTCAACCAAAATTTCATCGAGAAAATCCAGCGGGGAGGCTTCGGTCCGTTTTTCCAGGGCTTTAGCGTAATCCGCTCCAAAGGCGCTTTCATAGATCCAGTCCGGCGGGAATCCCAGGGGCAGCCGTCCGAATTTGCCCAGCAGAAGATCCCGGAATGCGTCGTTGCTGTCCTCATAGAGTTTCAGGCGGTCTCGTCGCATCTCCTCGCTCAGTCCGTTTTCCGGGACGGAGGCAACCGTTTCCAGGACATTGAGCATATGCCGAACATGACGTTCGCCCCCGCGCTTGAACGCGCCGGTCACGGAAAGAAATGCCGTGTTCCAGGTAATCTGGGACCCCGGCGTGACATCATGATATCGGATGATTTTGCGTGTTCCGGCAAGAAAACGCAGCATGTAGGGGAGCAGCCGGATATACCCCTGCTTCAGAGCGCCCTCCTGGGAGGAAGATGTTGCCCCACCGGGCATGCCGTGCTCGACCACATCATAGTCAATGCCCCGGAAATAAGGGGCGCAGTATCGATCATAATAAGGCATGATCTGTTTTAAGACAAAATTACAGTCCCTTATCATATCCCGGTTGAGGCGGGTTTTCAGGCCCAGCTCATCTTCAATGTAAGCGGCCGTGGAGAGCACTTCTCCCTGGCCGTACCAGCGGACCGACGCCCCGATGGCCGTATCCACGATGTGGGCCCCGGCCTCGGCCGCCGCTCCCACGGAAGGCACGAACAGACCATCGGTATAATGACGGTGATAATGGATGACCAGATCCGGCCAGTTCTTCCGGATGGCCGACACCAGATGCCGCATGAACCGGGGCGGACATACACCTGCCATATCCTTTAGCCCCAAGATGATCATTCGGGTGGCCTTTTTAATGCTGACGCCGGCTGAAGTCGCCGTCATTTCCAGAATTTCCCGGGTCACCTCCAGGTAGTGTTCCACATCAAATCCCCTGGCATAAGATAGGGAGATAGCGGGCTCGAAGATGTGCTTTTTAGAATCAAGGACGATATCGGCAAAAGGACGCATATTTTCGATATGATTTAAAAAATCAAAACACCGGATCACGTCGTAATGCTCGCAGATCATTTCCCCGGTGCGCCGCATGACGGAACGGGGCTGGGGTTTATAGCCCAGAACATTGGTGGATCGGATGAGAATCTGCTTGAGGCTGTGGGGGGCAAATTCGTTCCATTGGGCCGCTTCTGAAAACGGATAGGTCATGTTGGCCAGCATGGCCACATGAAAATGCGCGCCGCCGCCGTTTTCAATGGAAAAAAACCCGCAACCGTCCAGGTAGGGGCCGATGAGCCGGTCTTCGGCCAGCCGGAACCGGTTGCCGCTGTTGGACTGGGTGATATCCCGGGTAGTGGTGTCGGTAAAATGAATAAAACCCGAATCCCGGATAAAGGCCAGCAATGACTGGCGGTCTCCCCGGGGGTAGCGGTAAACATCATCAACGGGTTTCAACGGCGGGAGCACCGGTTCCAGGCGGCCCAGCCGGTAGTCGGAAACGCCCCGGTAATGTCCTAAGTCCACAAAAGAATTGTAGCCTTTTGCGGAAATCTCCGCCACCAGTCGCGACAGCCGAAGGGATTCGGGTTCCTGGTCCGTGTATTCCATGAGTTCAGGGGTTTCTTCGATAAAGCGGGTATTGTAATCACCGGATACGAATTTCGGATGCCGCACAATCTGCTTATGAAACGGTATGGTGGTCTTGACGCCGCCCACCATGTATTCCCGTAATGCCCGCTGCATCAGCTTGACGATTTTGTTCCAACTGCTGCCGTAGGTGATGAGCAGAGCCGCCGCCGAATCATACTGGGACGGGAACACATATCCTTCCGTAACACAGGAATCGAGCCGCACCCCCTGCCCGCCCGGCGAGATGTAGCGGGTAATCATTCCGGAATTGGGTGAAAAATTATTCTGGGGATTCTCGCAATTGATCCGAACCTGCATGGCGTGCTGAAACGGCCGGGTATTTTCCTCGTTAAAACGAACGGCAGCGCCGAATGCAACGGCGATCTGCTCTTCCACCAGATCAATGCCGTAGCGGCATTCGGTGATCCCGTGCTCCACCTGAAGTCGCGTATTGACTTCTATCATGTAAGGACGACCGTCCGCATCCACAAGAAATTCGACCGTGGCCAGTGAATGATAATTGACTGCTTTTACCAGCCGGGCCGCATATTCCTTGAGTTGTTTTCTCAAATCTTCAGTAAATTTCGGCCAGGGCGATGGGGTGATTTCCACCAGTTTCTGGTGGTTGCGCTGAACCGTGCAGTCCCGCTCATCAAAGGCGAACACATTGCCGTATTGGTCGGCGATCACCTGAATCTCGATATGCCGAACCGATGTGAGCAGCTTCTCCACAAACAGCCGCGGATTGTTAAACGATGCTTCGGCAAGGACCGAAGCTTTTGCAAATGCTTTTTCAAGGCTGTCTTCGGAATAGACTTCGGAAATGCCCCGCCCGCCGCCGCCGCCTTCGGCCTTGAGCATGATGGGAAAACCGATCTTATGGGCCATTTTCCGTGCTTCTTCAATATCAACAGCCCCCTCGGACCCCGGGACAATCGGTATATCAAGCTTTTTTGCAAGGTTGCGGACCGCCACCTTGTTGCCCAGCATGCGCATGGGCCCGGCCGGCGGACCAATAAATACGATGCCGGCTTCGGCGCATTTTTCAGGAAACTGTTCGTTTTCCGCGATAAACCCCCAGCCCGGGTGAATCCCGATTACGCCTCTTTTTTGGGCTTTGCGAACAATCAGATCCAGATCCAGATAAGCATTAGGGTCATCCCCAAGCAGCATCAGCTCATGGGCGCCGAGGGTCGACGGCGATGTTTTATCCACATCCGAGGAGGTCATGATGGAAACCGCTTCCAGTTGTTCCGAAATTGAGCGACTGATGCGCCGGGCCGGGATGCCACGATTGGCGATCAGGATGGGTTTGCCTTCGATTGCTTTTTGAACCTGTTCAAATGTTTTGGGTCTTTTCTTCATTTCCCGTATTTCCTATATTTTAATTTGAGTCGAACTCGTAAAGAACTTTATGATAAAGCTGCGCGTCTTTCTTGAAACAACGCACCATATGTCATCAACCTTCCAAAAAAGGCTCGCAAGCCGCCAGTATGCATGAGAATTGATGGTCGCGCGCCTTTCAGATTAAAACCAGCCGCCAAAAATAATGACGGCGTCGGAATGACGCATCACCATATAGTTACTGATCCTCAATCGGAACAATACTGCCCGAATAAATAACGATATCACTTCCGTCACGATTCAGGCGCAGACCGCCATCAGGGCTGATTCCGGTAATCACGCCCGCAAATTCATCCGATCCGATGACAACACTCACGGATTTTCCGATCCATGCCAAAAGTGGTCGGATAACGGAAATAAACTCGGACGGCGAAAGCGTTCTGGTTAAATGCTCGAAAAGAAATTTCGCCTTTCCGGCAAGATCAGTCCATAGGGACAGGGGCGCGATCTTAAATCCTTCTCTTGCCAAATGCGTAGCCGGCACCGCGAAATCATGCCGCAGATCCGCATCCGGCGGACACGCATCCACATTGATGCCGATGCCCACCACCACATGGTCCGATCGCACTTCAGTGAGAATGCCTCCGATCTTGCGGCCTCCGGCCAGAAGATCATTGGGCCATTTCAAGCGGATATCAATGCCTGAAAGATCATGTAGCGCCTTTGCCAAGACATAGCCTGCCACCAGTGACAGCATGTTTTTCCAGCCGGGATCAGTAAAATTTTCATCCGGCCCGGCCGGCCAGCAACATGCCGCATGCAGATTGCCCGGTGGAGACAACCATACACGACCGTGCCGTCCCCGACCGGCGGTCTGCGAAACCGCCAATATTGAATCCCAAGGAGAAAAAATTCCTTCCTGGATGAAGCGCCAGGCGACATCCATGCCGGAGACGCATTCACCGCAGATGACGATGCGTATCTTAGCTGCCGGGTCACCCGACAGCCAGGCACTGACCCGTCCCTTTGTCTCCGAAAAATGATCGTCGACCGGACGCCACGGTCCATATTTTTCAATATCCTCCCGCCACAATGGACTGGTCGCCGCGATGGCACCGGGATTGCCGCCAATGCAAAGTCCCTGTTCCTCCATTTCGATTATACGCATAGAATATGGCATTTTTTATTATGGCTTCGTAAAAGTCATTTCCAAGCACTGAAAAGGCCGATGAAATCCACAAAAAGGATTTTTTCTTTTTTATCACCCAAATAAAAGACAAAATTTTTATTTAATCAAATCGAAATATAAAAGGTCAAGAAAAAATAAACGAAAAAACATACGGGGGGGTGAGACGTCGATTTTATCCATTCCCGGCGGGTTTTTCCGAAAAGGCACTGCATCCGGTCATTCGCGCGTGTTTGCGGGTTCCGGGATACTGACGGCAGATTTCAGGCCTGACATCATGGATATCGCAGCGCCGGATGCCATCGATGTCAGCCTTTCGAAGCCAGGGACATTCGGCAGCAAAAGTCAGCGTTCCCGGCACGATCCAGATGGAAAAAGACATGATTTTTCCGCACCGGCGATGCACCGCCACCCATTCCAGGATATCGGTGCGGCCTGCTTCGACCCAGTTGACGTAATCTTTTTCCAGCAACTGGTGACAATATTCAAGCTCACGACAGCAGCGACCGCACTGAAGACAATGGAAGTCGGACATTTGCGTATCGACCCAGATCCCCTCCATCCGATCGTCTGCATCCCGGCCGGGCCATGCCGGCACGTCGAATACCTTTGAAAAAAGATCGGCAAGAACGGCGGGCGGCGGCGGACGTGTTTCAAGTTTACGCGTCAGGCGGCCTGCCAATTCACGAGGGGATGTCTTTTGCATTTTTCGAGAACGTCGACCACCGGGCGATGCCATCCACAAACCGTTGCCGCGGAAATCTTCACTCACGGTGATCTCCGGGCCCAGGAGCAGAGGACAAAGATCGATAAAAAGGCGTGTCTGTGCCGGATAACGGTTGAAATCTATCCGGATGGCGTCCACGGTTTGGGCGGGGGTTAAAAAGATCCGGTCCTTTCAAGTCATCATGGTAATCCTCTCGATTTCCGGTCATATGCCAATGCTGACGGAATCGCAAAAAGATGTTTGCACGAAGCCTTGCCGATCGATTCAATATAGATGTTTCATCATGGTATGTCTTGTAAGTCGTGATGGATTGTTTCATTTGCGCCGGTTCCGACCCGAGACATCAAAGCCTTTTCGACCTGCGCTTCCCAGATATCCTGATATTTGCGGATAAGATCGTCGACCAGGCCTTCTGCAACAAATTCCTGAATTTTTTCACTCAGAAATACCTTGTGGATGCGACACTCGGAATCTCTTGAAAATGCGACATAAAGGCTTTCCATCACAACCGGATGCTTCAGGATCTCGATGTTTTCGTTGATCCCCATTTTCTCGGTAAGGGCCAGTCCGGAATAGTAACCATAAAGGAAATAGGCGATACGACCGGCTGAGGCCATTTTATAAAGCTGTTCGAATTCACCCACGGGTTCAAGATTCAGATGCTGTCGGGCAAATCCGTCAAAAGCCGTTCCAAAACTGTCTCCTGCACGCACCCCGCCGACCTTTCCCTTAAGGTCCGTCCATTGCTCGAACCCAAACGCATCGCCGGTTATTACAAATACGGAAACCGGTTCTTCCATGAACGGGGGATAAACATAATCCATGTCGGCTTTGCGTTCTTGATTTTCATATAAGCCGACAATCAGATCGACTTCTCCGCCGAGAACGCTCAACAGCGCCCGTTTCCAGGGACCCGCATATTTCGCTTCGACCTGGATGCCGGTTCCGGCAAAGGCCTGTTCGATGATTTCAACGGCAACGCCGATGATTTTATCCGGATTCTCGTTGTCCCGCCAGGAAATCGGCGGATAATCCGGATCACTGGTGACAATGATGCTCCGGCAGTCTTCGGCCCGGACCGTTATGCAGAACCCCGCGCCGAACAAAAAAAAACCGGCCAATATCATACCGAAAAGATTTTTCAGCATGTTTTTTCCATCGTCTTTTCCATCATCTGTTGTATTGATATCGTTCTCACATACATTGCCCTGCCGTTTTTTTAACCGAATGAATCAAACGCGATCATTTCCGGTTCGACACCGAGACTGTCGAGCATTTCCAGAACCGCTTCCAGCATGGCAGGCGGGCCGCACAGGTAATATTCGATTTCCGTTGGATCCGGGTGGTCCTCCAGATAGCTATCAAAGAGGCATTGATGGATAAAGCCGGTCATGCCTTCCCATTTATCTTCGGGCTGGGGATCGGACAGAGCCACGAAAAATGAAAAATTATCATTTTTTTCTTCCAGATCGCGGAAATCCTTTTCATAAAACATTTCCTGCAGGGACCGGGCACCGTACCAGAAGGTAATTTTGCGACTGGTGCCAACGGTGTTGAGCTGGTGGAAAATATGGCACCGCATGGGCGCCATACCGGCGCCGCCGCCTACAAAACACATTTCGCGATCCGTATTCTTTACAAAAAAATCGCCGTAGGGCCCGCTCAGAGTCAGCCGGTCCCCGGGTTTTAAGGAAAACAGATATGATGATCCGACGCCCGGCGGCGCGCCCGGAACATCAGGCGGCGGGGTGGCGATCCGGATGGTAAACATCAGTTCTTTTTTCTCGGAGGGTGGATTGGCCAAAGAGTATGCTCGATATACGGGCTCGTCGACGGCAGCCTTGAGGCCAAGCAGATCAAACCGCTCCCAGGCGGATTTAAACCGCTCGGAAATATCAAATTCAGAATATGACAAATTCCGGTATTCCGGCACATCGATCTGGACATAGGCGCCGGCTTCAAATTCGAGTTCCTGACCGTTATCGAGCCGGAGCAACAGCTCCTTGATGAATGTCGCCACGTTCCGGTTGGAAATGACGGCAGCGTTGTATTGTCGGATGGAAAAAATCTCCGGCGGAATTTCAATGCGAAGGTCTTCCCGAATTTTGAGCTGGCATGAGAGCCGCACATTATCCTTTTTTTCCTTTCGCGAAAGATGGGGAAATTCCGTGGGCAGAATATCGCCGCCGCCCTCAAGAACCCTGCATTTGCACTGGCCGCAGGACCCGCCGCCACCACAGGCGGACGGCAGAAAAATATCCTTGCTGACAAGCGCCGATAAAAGCGTGGCGCCGGTACGCGAATCAATACTTTTTTCATCGTCATCATTGATGACGATGCGGCGCAGCCCTTTTTTGACCACCATGGCCTCGATCACCAGAAGAATGGAGACCAGCAGGAGGATGATGGATGAAAATACCGATACACTGATTAAATAGATCAATTCAGCCTTCCAGTATGGTCGCGTCACCTTTTGGTGGGCGTCTCTTTTGAAAAAAATCGACTGCGCGTTTATCCGTCATCTTTATCCGTCACCCCGCCATACCCGAAAACATCATGAAGGCCATGGCCATCAGGCCGGTGACAATCATGGTCAGACCGTAGCCTTCGAGTCCACGGGGAGAATCCGCGTAACGGAGTTTGATGCGTATGGCCGCCATGGCCACAATGGCCATGAGCCATCCGACGCCGGCGCCGAATCCGTATATAACGGTTTCAAAAAAATTATAATTTCGCTCCACCATGAATAATGACACCCCGAGAATGGCGCAGTTTACGGCGATCAGGGGTAGAAAAACCCCGAGACCGGCATAAAGGGCGGCGGAAAAACGGTCGATGATCATTTCAATAGCCTGTACCATGGCCGCGATCACGGCGATAAAGGTGATGAATTTCAAAAAACTGAGATCCACATCCGGCAGTCCGGCCCATGAAAGTGCGCCGGGGGCCAGCAGAAATTGAAAGATCAACCAGTTCACCGGTGCGGTGACGGTCAGCACGAAAACCACGGCAAACCCAAGACCCACCGCGGTTTCGATATTTTTCGAAATCGCCACAAACGAACACATCCCCAGAAAATAGGCCAGCAGGATGTTTCCCGCAAAAACCGAATTGATGAATATCCCAGTAAGATTTTCCATCATGGCGCCATCCTATGGTTTACCGGACAAAAACTTCTGGAGCCAGACAAACAGGCCGATAAGGATAAAGGCCGCGGGGGCGAGCAACATAAACCCCGCGTCTTCGTATCCGGCCGCATACATTGCGTCCGGAATAATCTGAAAACCGAAAAGAGTGCCGAAACCAAGCAATTCTCTGAAAAACGCCACCGCCACCAGCACACCGCCGTAGCCGATGCCGTTGCCGATCCCGTCGATAAACGCCATATGCGGCGGGTTGGACAACGCAAAGGATTCGGCACGGCCGAGAACAATGCAGTTGGTGATGATCAGGCCCACGAATACGGATAGCTGCTTGCTGATATCGTAATAATAGGCTTTTAAAAATTCATCCGTAAGGATCACCAGGCTCGATATAATGGAGAGTTCCACGATGATCCGGATATTTCTAGGAATAATCTTTCGAAGCATGGAAACCGTCAGATTGGAAAAGGAGATGACGAATGTCATGGAAATGGCCATAACCACGGCGGTGTTTAGCTGAACGGTCACGGCCAGGGCCGAACAGATGCCAAGCATCTGAATATTGATGGGGTTGTCTCCCCATATGGGCTGGGCCAGCGTCTGAAATGCTTTAGTTCGTCTGAGTTTCATCATCGCACCAGGGTGGTATTGTTTCCATGCGGCAACGGATGTTGTTCTGCCTGAAATTAACTGACATGGGTTCATAAGCGGACAGAATCTGGGCAAGGCCGGTCGCCAGGTACCGACCGGTAAGCGTGGCGCCGCTAATGCCGTCGACATAATTATGCCGACGATCCTCGGGAACAGAATCTTCAACCCTGCCCTTTGCCACGCCCACTGACACAAAATTACCGTGGTGATCGACGAGCTTTTTTCCCATAAAATTATCCTGAAACCATTTCTTTTCGATTTCACCTCCGAGTCCCGGTGTTTCCGCGTGCTGATAGATGGTAAAACCGGTGATGGTCGACCCGTCCGTATCCACCGCCAGATAACCGTGAATCCGGCCCCAGAGACCCCGTGTATTGATGGGAATAATATAGGACATGATCTCGCGGTCCTCGCCGGTGACAAGATATACCGGGAGGACTCCCTGGGTCGGATCATCCCCTGTCATTGCCGTGTCAATGATCCTGCCGGCGCCGTCCACGCCCATCCGGACAATATGATCGTCGGTCAATGCGTCGATACGCTCGGCGGTGTAGGTTTTTCCTTCTTCTATGAGTCCGGCGGCCTTGAGGATGTTTATGTTCCGGTCGATCCGCATGTTTTCATCCTGGATCGGTTTCAGCCGTGTGGCCGCCGTCGTCAGCATCACGCCGCAGACCAGACAGAGCGCCAGCGCAAAAGCAAGCGATTTCAAGGCATCAGACATTGGGCACCCGCTTTGCAAAATGCATCCGTATGCCGATATAATCCAGTAGAGACGAAAAGATATTCATAAAAAGAATCGACAGCATTACCCCTTCGGGAAAGGCGGGATTGAGGACCCGGATCAGCACGGTCAGCACGCCGATCAGAAAACCGTAAATCCAGCGGGCGCCATCGAGTCCCGGTGCGGTCACGGGATCGGTGGCCATGTAGGCGATGCCGAAGGCAAACCCACCGGTCGCGAGATGGTAAACCGGATTAACCGCAAGCCAGGGCATGGATTCCGGACCCGCCAGTAGGTTCATCAGCAGGCCGGTAAGCAGTAGGCCGATGATCCCGCCGACAATAATGCGGTAACTGGCGACGCCCATGACCACTAATAAAACCGCACCAGATAGGCAGCAGAGTGCAGACGTGCTGCCCACGCTGCCGGGATACAGGCCGGTGAACATCACTGAAAGGCTATAACCAGATGCAGTAAGCATGGACTCGATGGTATCGAAGGTCGGTGCAAGTGCCGTAATGGCCAGAGGCGTTGCCCCGGTGACGGCATCGATCACCGGCCCGGAGGAATCCCGCACCGCCACCCAGACGGCATCGCCGGACATCTGTGCCGGATAGGCGAAAAAGATAAAGGCTCTTGCGGTCAAGGCTGGATTAAAAATATTACGGCCCGTTCCACCGAAGATTTCTTTGCCGATGACCACGCCGAAGGATATTCCCACCGCAACCTGCCACAGAGGAATGGTCGGCGGCAGGGTCAGGGGAAAGAGCAGGCCTGTCACCAGAAAACCTTCGCTGATGGGATGCCTGCGGATGCTCGCAAACAGGATTTCCCAGAAAAACCCGGCGGCATAGGAAACGATCACAATGGGCATGACGATCCAGAGACCGAGTGCCACGGCAGGGATGAACCCGGCAGGTTCGCCGGATGCAGTCAGAGACTGGAGCCCAACATTATAAATGCCGAATAAAAACGGGGGCATCAGAGCCAGAAGAACGATGCTCATGAACCGTTTCAAATCCAGACTGTCCCTTAAAAAGGGTCGCGTACGGGACCGGATGGCCGGAATAAAGAAAAACGATTCCGTCGCCTCAAAAAGGGGCTGCAGCCATCCCCATTTTCCTTTTTCGGAAAACCGGTTCCTGTTCCGGTCGATCATGGCAAGCAGAAATGACTCGATGCGTTTCAGCAAGGTTAATCCCGTTCCATGAAATATTGATGTTTGGCGGCAATCAAAGCCTGACTCAATTCGATTTTTGAAGGACAGACATAAGCACACAGTCCGCATTCAACGCAATCGAGCAGTCCGTGTTTGAGGGCCTCTTCGATCTCATCGGCATAAATCGATTTGTAGGCGAACTGCGGAAGAATGTCTACCGGGCAGACACGGGTGCAGGTACCGCAATTGATGCATGCCCGTTCCTCTCCGTGCATGTCGGTGTCGATTGGAAAAGGCGAACGATTGAAAACGGAAAGAAATGCACGGGAGTATGTCGGACGATCAAAACCCGGCCGCAGAAAAGAAAACAATTCCCGGACGCGCAACGCCGGAGCGATCATTAGCGACGCGTCAGTAATTCCAAGGAATCCGTCCTTAGAACGTGTGGTGCCGGTAAAAATACCGCCGGTGATCCATTGATGAAGAGCCTGATCGTAGGCCCCGGCGACAAGGTCGGCAAGCGGCGCGCCGATGCGTGTTTTGACATGCCGGCAGTCATCTGCTTCCGGCGCCGATACCGCAATAATCTTTTCCGTTGGATATTTCCCAATAGTCAAAAAACGGGCAATCCGGACAACGTCCTGGCCTCCAATGTACCAGACCCGGTTATCCTCGGGTGTTTTCCGGGTATGATAGACCGCAACGCCTGGATCGTTTGCCGGATATCCGCCTGAGACCCGGTGGGTAACTAATCTTGCCCGACCGTTGGATGCCAAAGAAGCATCCGCGGCAGCGCAGACATGAACCGGCTCGGCGATTTTTTGCAGGACAGAAATACCTGTTTCAAAAAAAGACAAAGTCCCTTTTAGATAGACCTCGGATCGGGGTTGATAGGGATCATCGCCGTCCAGATTCACCCATATTGCGGCCGGGACAAGTCCGGGATCGGCGATGTTGCGGAAAGGAAGTTCACGGATGCAGGACCACATGCCGCCGTCCAGCAGACGTTGGATTATATCATCTCTGGACGCCGATGCAATTCCCGCCGTACTTAGCACTTCGAAATTCTCATGGGGCTCGTCATCATCGATGTTGATGACAATGGATTCCAATACTCTCCTCGGCCCGTAATTGACTTCGGTGACGGTACCCCCGCCCGGAGAAACGAATTTTAACTCCGATCGCGTCTTATCTTCGAACAGCGGTGTTCCGATCCTGATCCGATCATTTATTTCCACCAGCAGACGGGGCTTGATAAAGGGGATGCCGTCGCAAACCATCGCCACATTGCCCACGCCAAAGCGGTCCTCAACCCGGACCGACGGCCGGCCCGCCAAATTAAACCGAACGCTTTTTTTAATACGGATAGTTTTCATTGCCCCTTGTCTTCTTCATAGCGTCAAACTAAAAATAAGGGTTGCGTAAAACATACCACAGATTTCACGGCAGGGCAATACCCGCCACGGTCTTCGATTACCGGCCGTTCATCCGCTTATGCAGTCGCTGGGCTCGCTGGCAGAAAGCTTCAAGTTGGGCATGGATCAACTGGGGAAAAGGCGATCCGTCGCTTTCAATGGCCATAAACGGAAGATCGTCGGTATCGGACAAAATAGCGGACAACCGCCGGCTGGAAAGGCCGGACTTCAATTTGTCACGGCGGGTCATTATCTGGTTCAAAATCGATTCGGAAACCCTGTTGGGCATGCATCCGAAAGGACCGATGGCGATGACGCCGCAAACCTCGGTGGCGATTTCCGACAAAGAACTGCCGATGGTCAATATCGCTTCGCCCCCCAGATTGGTGGAAAAATATGGTGAGGCCGTCTGGATGATCCGCTTCAGATCCACGGGGCGGTCTTCAACCAGACCGGATGACGACAAGGTATCGGCCAGCCTGTTTTCGTATATGCCCATCAGCCAGCACCGAATTTTAAATCTCATCCTTTCACGCAGGGTCATATTTTTCCAGTTACCGTCGATATTGATCATGAAATCCGTGTAATGAATCCATTCGGACACCGGGGAACAGAGCACGGCAAACCCGTTTTCCGCCATCCACTCCGTGAGATAGCGGCGGGAAAAGGAATCTCTTCGAACAAAAATCTCTCCGGTAAGCAATATTTTCGGAACGTCATGAAAAGCTTTCCGGGTGGGAATGTCGGAAAGTCGGCGCATTTCGTTTCTGAGCACCCGAACCAGGGGAATGAAATTTTTGGTTTCAATGGCATCGACAATGGTTTGCCACGTACCCTCAAATACCGTCATGGCGCCAACGGAGTCAACGGCATTGGTCAGAAGCATGGAGCGGATATCCTCCATGATATCCGCTATGACAACGGCCCACCAGGCTTTGTCATAATTGAATCCATTTCCCATGCCGAAATAGGAATTATCGGATGTCAGGGAAAAAACGGCCACATCAGGGATCTCGTATTGCCTGATCAAGTCATTTAAAAAAACCGCATACTGACCGAACCGGCATGGGCCTGACGCGGTCGGCATCATATATACCACGGTCTCATCCTGCTTTTTTCGAGTCCGCACATAATGGAGAAGCGTGCCGGCGGTCAGAATCAGGGGCAGGCATTCCTTGCAGGATGAATGGGAACGGCCGAGTTTAAGCACCGCATCATCGGCCGGGGGATGGGGTGCCACATGATATCCCGCATGGCGGAACACAGCGGCCATGGCCTCGGTGGACAGACGGCCCATGGATGGTATCAAAAACGTAACCCGGGGATCTTTCATAGAGAGTGCATGGCCTGCCGATGTTATAACCTGAGGCATACCGTTATTTATAAACGTGCTTGCCGGCATAAATTGAGAAGTCCGCTGGCTGATTCTGCGATCTTCCAGCAGTTTCCGATATTGCCGGACAATATCGAGAAACGCCTCAATGCGGGTTTCGATGCCGGCATCAGCCGTGTGGCTGTCGAGTTCCAGGGTCAACGACGGTTTCCGGCCCATGATATTGCGGAAATATCCAAGCAGAAAAGAATCGGGTCCGCAGGAAAAATTCGTGATGTACATTCCGAACAGCTGGGGATGCCTTGCGACAAAACGGGCCCCCTGAATGATCAGCCGGCCCATTCCCCAATACATATGTTCCCTGGATCTTTCATGTTCAAGAGGGAGAAAATCAAAAGGAATCACCTGTATGCCACGGGTGGCGAGTTTATGGGGAATACCCATATGGGCTTCTTGCACCATACTGTTGTAAGGTCGTCCGAAAACAACCACGCTGATTTTATCCGGATCGGCAGAAAGAGCGGCCAATGCACGGGCCCCTGTTTCCTTCATTTCCCGAACCGATCGCTGCCAGACGGCTACGGCATCCGCAAACGCGGTTTCGGCCAGGGAGCGGCTCGCTCCCATGTCAAGACCCATCCGGATCATGGCTTCCCTTGCATCGGCAAACTCGCGGGTCATGTCGATCAACGGGACCAGGACCCGGGTTCCTTTTCCGATCAGATTATCGATTTCTTTTTTAAAGGTGGTTTTTAAGTAATACGGCTCGGCCTGCACAAAGGGGCATACCTGGGGCATGAGCCGGCTGTTTCCGGCGGGGATTGTTCGCACATGGGGCAGAAATATGAAATCAGGCCTGGGCGCCATGGTCATTAGGGCATAAAAAAACCCGTGGGCCAGTTCGGCCGGATAGCAGAAAGGCGCGCTGATGCGGTCAATGCCTTCCGGCGAACAGGACTCCGGCAATACCGGCTCAAAGCCGATGCGCCGGAAAAAAGCCGCGTAAAAGGGGTAAAAGGAATTGACCAGGAAACTCTTGTTAAAGGCAACGGTCCCTTTATAACTTGCATTCCGAGTGATTTTTGCTTCGTGATTGCCGTCGTTAAAAACCAATGCCTGCCGGGTGCGGACCAGATCGAGGTCTTTTGCATTGTAGTTAAGTTTGAATCTTAAGTTGTAATAACGGTTGCAGGCGCCGCCGAACGGATATTTTTTACCGTCGATCCCGATGACGTTGATCTCGCAACGACGGTCGCATTTTTCCTTTCCCCCTTTACAGACAAAGGATTTCCCATACTGGACCTCGCGTTGCACAAGGGCCCTGAGATCATAACGCCGTTTCTCCATCAGACCGAGATCGATCCGTTTTTTGATCTCAAGAGCCGCGCCGAAAGCTCCCATCAAACCGGGTTCCGGAGGAACGATGATCGGTTTTCCGGAAAGGGCTGCCATTGCTAGAGGCACGGCGCGGTTATAACATACGCCGCCCTGCATGAACACTTTCCGACCCACGGGTCGGTTCCCCTTGACCCGGTTGGTATAGTTCATGCAAATGGAATAAACAAGCCCGGCCACGACATCGTCATGGTCAATCCCCTCATGGACGGCGGTTTTGATGTCGGATGAAATAAAAGCCGCGCATTGATCGTTGAAGTTGGGGGGATGTCTCCCCCTCAGGGCCACGTCGGCGATGTCGGTAACTCGGATACCAAGGGTTTCATGGGCGGATTCCTCAAGAAACGACCCTGTGCCCGCCGAGCAGGCCTCGTTCATGGCGTAATCGGAAGGAACACCAGCGGTGATATAGGTGTATTTGGCGTCCTGACCGCCGATTTCAAAGATGGTGTCCACATCCGGATCAAAATGCACCGCGGCGGCCGCATGGGCGATGATTTCATTGATGATGCCGTCGGTCAGTGCATGAAGCCCGGCGATCTGCCGGCCGGACCCGCATACTCCCAGGCCGATGACGGATAGATCTTTGGTATCCATGAATTGTTCGATCCGGTCAAGCAGTCGCCGGTAGCACTTCCGGGACGCACCCACCGGGTCACCGTCGGTTTGTAGATATACCGACGCCAGCATTGCGTAATCGCTGTTTCGTATCAGCACGGCTTTTGTGGTGGTGGAACCCACATCAAGACCCAGAATGCAGACATCGCCCGGCGCCGGGTTCTGTTTGTCGATGGTTTTAAAGACGACCTTGTCATTGAAATCGGACAGCGGCGATAAAAGATCAAAAGAAGCGGCTTTGGGATTAAACAGGTCATCGGTTGCCGTAAATATCGCCCGCGGGTGATCCAGTGCCCAGAGGGCCGCGCCTAATGCCTCGAAATACGGGGCTTCCGCCGGTACCTGCAACCCGGAAATTTCCTTCTCCAAAAACTGAATCATCATCTTGTTCCGGCTGGAACCGCCGACGATCATGATATTTTTCTTTTCAACGTTCTTGAGCAGCTCAAGAATTTTGCTGGCCATCATCCGGCAGAGTCCGGCGGTCACCCGTGATTTCGGGATACCCTTGTTGATGGCATGGGTGCAGTCCGACTTACAGAACACGGAGCATCGTCCTGAGACCGGATGCGGTTTTTCCGTTTCCGTCCACCGTGCCGCATCATCTAATGACACATCCATGCGGCGGAGCTGCTGTAGAAAAAACTCCCCGGTGCCGGAAGCGCACTTGTTGCCTGTCAGCACATTGGAAATCAGGCCCCGGCGGTTGAGCGCATAAACCATGAAGGTCTCGCCGCCGGCCGATACGATAGCCGGGCAATCCGGGCCGCCGTCCTGTTTGACGAACCGGAAGGTGGATTCCACTGCTTCGGGTTCGGAAATGGATGTGATATTGACAAAATGCCGAAACCGCCTGCCGGTAGCCGCTACCCGGTCGAACCGGGAAGTATCGATTTTTTCAAATAACGACGCCAGCGCCTTTTTGGGATTTCCGCCATGCGGCAAAATATGAGAATCCACGATGCGCGCCCGACCGGCGACAGAGGAGCCGCCGCCGGCTGGTATTTCATACCCTTCCACTTCAACGGCGGAGATGGTCGATGCGCCCAGACATATACCTATAGACCTGATGATCCGGTTTGATTCTCCTGCCTCCACCATGATCGCCTTACCTTTAAAATTCGATGAATATGTATCCCACATGATTGCCATATCGGGCATCCATCCAACAGGAATGTCCAATAACGATATGCCTTGAAATAGTGCCTTACACCTGAAACCCTGTCGAAAAAACAAAAAAAATTTCAGCCTCAATTAATCTTAAGGCGGAATTTCTCAACCCCGACTTCCAGTTTCCGCCTGCTGCGGCTCTGCCGCTTTCGGCGGTTATAATCGAATTCTTTCATATACCATTTTTTCGCGGTCGATGAAACCACATTCACCTTTATCGGCTGAGCCGACAATAATGATATACTTTTCGTTTTTCTGAAAAACAAGGGGGGTCTGCTCCGGGATCGGCTCACGGGTCACGATCCCTGCCCGCCACCGGAAAAGCATCGGCAGATGGGAATGTCCGCAAAACAGCAGGTGATGATCCGTGTGACGAAAAATGCGGGCCGCCTGCTCCGTGGATCCGGTATCAATGGGTTCGTAAAACGCTCGGATCGAATCAAACGGACGGGAATGGGCGAAACAGACATTGCCGGATGTGAAATACAGGGCCAGTGAATGCAAAAATTGCCTGATCCGTTGTCTGTCCGAAGGGTCGAGATCCATGGGATGCCCGTTTTCAAGCGATTTTTCGATCTGATAATCGTTGTTACCCTTGACCGCGAGAATATTATTGTCTGTGATGACATCAACGATATTCATCAGATTATGATGGATTTCGGAGTCAAAGATATCGCCGAGATGGATGATGGTATCCGCCCGACGGTCAGTCAGTCGTTGGATGCAGTCCGTCATCGATGCAATATTGCCGTGCGAGTCTGCAATCACGCCGATCCTGCCCTGCAAAGTCAGGGGATGTTTTAATCCCGGGGGGCAGGTCGGGCATGGGTCAAACACTATGGCGGAAAAATAAGCTTCAATCATCATGCATGCAACGGCGACAAAACCGTAAAATGATCATCAGTCGTTCTTGATTCGTTATCAATATCACGTTATCTTATGACGATGTTTCTGTCAATTCTTGATACGCTTTCTTGATACGCTTGATACGCTTCTTTTGGTCTATTGATACGCGTGTGGTGGTATGCTTGTTAAAAGTCTTTTTGCCGAAGTGGCCGGATCGGAATTTCAACAAACTTCACGAAAGTTTGTTGCCGTAAAAAGGCCTCAGAACAGCATAAAAGAACTTTTTACCATAACACCAATCTGTTAATGATGTATGGAAAGGAAAAAAACAATGACCATCTCACTGAAACCGGAAACATGGGTCTATGTCGCCGTCATGGATCCCGGCGGAAATGAACAGTTTGTCGGCCTGGTCGATGACGATGAAACATCCTTTATTCCCGCATTCCAGACAAAAGACGAGGCCCAGACCTGCCTGATCAACATGCCGCGAGAAAAAAACAAAAAATACGAAGTCCAGGCCATTCTTTATGAAGAGCTGGAACGGGATGCCGTTCTAAACGGATTCCGGATTTACATTTTGGACGGCCAGGGACGGATATTGGAAAAAGCCGATACCGCCGGCAAAACAATGTAAGGCAATCACATGGCAACATCGTAAAATGGTCTTAAAATTGTTGACCCTGACGGTTATAGGTGATATTAAGCCATAATAAATATTGCTTTGCGTCGAATTTGCCGTGAGCGGGATCCGCATCATTTCCCCTGTTGTTCAGAGGGCGAGACTTTTTCATGCCACCATTTATAATCAATACACAAACGCATCACCTTAACCCTTCGGGAGTGGTATCATGACAAAAAAAATCGGGGTTCTCTTGTCCGGATGTGGCGTTTATGACGGCACGGAAATTCACGAAGCTGTAATCACGATGCTTGCACTGGATCGCAAAGGCGCTCAGATCATCTGCATGGCGCCCGATATCGATCAATTCCATGTGGTGAATCATCTGACAGGTGAAGCAACCGATGAAAAACGAAACGTGCTTGTGGAATCCGCGCGCATCGCAAGAGGAGACATCAAGAACCTCGCCAATGTTCAAGCCGCACACATCGACGCCCTGATCATGCCCGGCGGATTCGGGGCCGCGAAAAATTTAAGCAACTTCGCCATCAAGGGCAAGGATGCCGATGTTCATCCCGATGTCCTGCGACTTGTCCGCGGTCTTGTCGACGCCGGCAAACCCGTTGGCGCCATTTGCATCTCTCCGGCAATTCTGGCGAAAATCGTGGCCGACAAACATCCGGAAGTCACCATCGGAAACGACCTGGGTACCGCCGAAAGCATCACCGCCATGGGCGGAGTCCACAAGACTTGCACCGTGAACATGATCCATGTGGATCGGGCCAACAAACTGGTCACCACCCCCGCCTACATGCTCGGCCCGGGGATCAAGAACGTGGCAGCAGGCATTGAAAAACTCGTGGACGAGATCTTCTCCATGGCCTGAAGCGATATCGATGCAGCGGCAATTCCACGATGCAAGGTTTTCAGGCGATGGGCATTAATCCGGGAGCAAATCATAAAAATAGGTCATGGCATCAGACCGGGACATGATGCCGATAATCCGGCCGTCTTTGACTACCGGCAGCCGGCCGATATCATGCTTGACCATGAGGCGGGCCGCTTCCATGGGACTTTTCCGGGGATCGATGGTGACGGGCGGCGTGCTCATGAAGGCCTTGACCGGTGACTGGAGCTGGCCGTTTTTTCGCAGTTTTTTAAAATCCCTTCGGGAAATAATGCCCACGAGCTTTTCA